>Ga0335085_10003195_pt1 | contig 28884 bp, 27 predicted proteins | sample Lox_Sample_45_FD_206712 | JGI IMG/M metagenome (GOLD analysis project Ga0335085, IMG submission 206712) | Soil microbial communities from Loxahatchee National Wildlife Refuge, Florida, United States - Lox_Sample_4.5 | ecosystem: Environmental > Terrestrial > Soil > Wetlands | place: USA... | reverse complement strand
GCGAATCATGTCGTAGGTCGGAATCAGCAGCACCGGCCCGGCGGTCGCGCAGGCCAGCCAGAAGTTCGTGTAGTCGCCCGCCACCCTTCCAATGCTCTGCCAGCGAACCGGCTCAGGTCAAGCCGACGGCGCGGCGCATCACCTGGACGGGTGCGGGGCGGCCCGTCCAGAGCTCGAAGCTCGCGGCTCCCTGCGCGACGAGCACCTCGAGCCCGTCGAGGATGCGCGCGCCCGCAGCGGCCGCCGCCTCCGCGGTCGCCGTCCGGGGATACGGGAGGTCGATCAGCGTCTGTCCCGGCCCGAGCTCGAAGAGCACCTCGTCGCGCACCGGCGTCGCGTGGATCACGAGGTCGGAGCCGCAGACGTCCGGCGGCCACTCGCCCCGCCGGGAGAAGACGCGGGCCGCCGCCAGCACGTGGCGGAAGGCCGCGGCCGCGCCGCCGTCTCCCACGATCACGGGCCTGTCACAGTCCGTTGCCTGCTCGAGCACCGCGGTGTCGGTCGAGAAGCCCCGCCCGCTCACGATCGTGTTGACCGACGGAAGTTCGCTGCCGAGGATCCGAGCGGCGTCGAGCTTGTACGGCGCAGTGACGTTTGCGTATTCGACCTCGCGCAGTGCGTCCTCGAGCTCCTCCGGCTGGACATCGCGCAAGACGTACTCCCAGTCGAGCCCGGCCGCTGCGAAGGCAGCGTTCTGCATCCGCGGCGAGAGCGAGTGCGCTACCGGATGCCCGAGCAGCGCGACGCGCCGTCGCTCACCCGTAGCCATGCGCGGCCTTGTACTCATTGAAAGCCTGCGCGCTGGCCGTGAAGAAGCTGTGCACCTTGTCCGGCTCGGCCACGAAGTAGAGCCACGGCCCGTCGGCGGGATGCGCGGCGGCCTGCATCGATGCGAGCCCTGGGTTCGCGATGGGAGTCGGCGGCAGGCCGGGATGCAGGCGGGTGTTGAAGGGCGTGGGGTTGTGCAGCTCGGACTCCGTCAGCGACTTCGTCCCCGGGATGTGCAGCGCGTAGCGGATCGTGGCGTCGATCCCGAGCGTCATGCCGAGGTGGAGCCGGTTGTAGATCACGCGCGCCACCTTTGCCCGGTCGCCCGGCGCGACGGCCTCCTTCTCGATCATCGAGGCGATCTTCAGCACGTCGTACGGCGTGAGGTTCTTGCTGCGTGCGTACGAGAGGTCGAGCGTGTCCCACTTCGACGAGAACTCCTGAAGCTGCTCGTGAACGAGCTGCGCCGACGTCGACGTGCGGTCGAAGTCGTAGGTGTCCGGAAAGAGGAAACCCTCGAGCGGCAGCTTCTTGCCGCCGAAGCCCGGGATCGCGCGCGGGTGGGCCGTGGCGGCGAGGTACGTCGGCTGGGAGAGCCTCACCCTGCGGCCGCCCTCGCGCCTGGCGATCTTCGCCACCACCCCTGCGCGTGCCCCCATCTGAGCGCGGTTGAAGCCTTCGGGGAACACGATCTTGAACTGCCGCAGCTGGCGGATGGTGGTCGTCGGCGGAGAGGCCGCGGTCGACGAGCCGCGCAGCGCGAAGCCGGCCGCTGTCCCGCCGAGCACGAGCACGACGGCGGCCACCGCGACGAGCCGGCGCACGATGATCCGGCGCCGCGAAGGCCGCGGCGGCGGTGTCAGCTCGCCGCCGGGCTCCACCGCTCGAGCCAGCCGGAGAGGAGATGCGCGGCCGCAAGCGCGTCCTCGGGCGCCGTGCCGGCCGTCCTCTGTGCGAGGTCGGTCGTGAACCGCTCGTCAAAGAGCTCGACGGGGACGGCGAGGACACCCCGGAGCGCGTCGACGAAGCGCTCGGTCTCGGCGGCCTGTTCGCCGTGCGTGCCGCGCATGGTCAGCGGCAGGCCGACGACGACCCGTTCGACGTCCTGTTCGCACACGAGGCGGGCGAGCTCGGCGAGCCCGCTCTCGCCGGCCGCCTGCTCGACGACGCCGAGCGGCCGTGCGAGCGTCCCTGTCGGATCGGAGACTGCGACTCCCGTCCTCGCGGAGCCGTAGTCCAAAGCCATCACCTTCACGACGTGACGAGCTCCCTCGCAGCCGCGAGCGCCCCGGCGATGCCGTCGGGGTTCTTGCCGCCGGCCTCGGCAAGCGTCGGCTTGCCTCCGCCGCCGCCGCCGATGTGCTTCCCGAGCTCGCGCACGACCTGGACGGCGTCGAGCCCGCGGGCCACGAGCGACTCGTCGAAGTTGACAACGAGGAACACGCGACCGTCGTCGCGCGAGGCGACGATCGCCCCGTCGGCCTTCTCCTGCCGGCGGATCCGGTCCGAGAAGTCCCGTAGCGGCCCGCCTTTCAGGCTCTTCACCTCGACGAGCACGACGCCACCCTCCTTGTCCTGCGAGACGATCTCCGTCTGCTCGGCCCGCTGCGGCCGCTTCGCTTCCTTCCGCGCCCGTTCGAGCTCGCCGCGCAGCGCATCGGCCTCCCTTGCCCGCTCGTGCAGCAGAGCGAACGCCTCGCCCGCCGTCACCGCCTCGATGCGGCGCGCGCCGGCGCCGACCGAGCTCTCCGAGAGAACCGCGAACGGCCCGATCTCGGCGGTCGACCGGACGTGCGTGCCGCCGCAGAGCTCGACCGACCAGCCGTCGATGTCGACGACCCGCACAACGTCGCCGTACTTCTCGCCGAACAGCATCATCGCGCCCAGATTGCGAGCCTCCGACAGCGGCGTCTCGAAGATCCGGACCGGCAGGTTGGCGAAAACGTGCTCGTTGACGCGCTGCTCCACCGCGACGCGCTCCTCGGGAGTGAGCGGCGCCGGGTGGGTGAAGTCGAAGCGGAGCTTGTCGGGGCGCACGGCCGAGCCCGCCTGGCGGACATGGTCGCCGAGCACCTTCTGCAGCACCTTGTGGAGGAGGTGTGTCGCCGTGTGATTCGCCATCGTGGGATAGCGCACGTTCCACGGCACGACCGCTCGCACCCGGTCGCCTTCCGCGAAGCCGGAGCCCTGGAAGACGAGCTCCTGGTCGTTCTCGAGCCGGAGCGCCTCGACGAGGTCCGCGCGCGAGCCGTCCTCCTTCTCGATCCAGCCGGCGTCGGTGACCTGGCCGCCGCCCGCCGGATAGAACGGTGACTCCGCGAGCTTGACCTGGAAGTAGCCCTCGCCGAGGTCGACGTGGGCGGTGATCGCGGTGCGGATGTCGACCTGCTCGTAGCCGACGAATTCCGTTCGCGGGGTGCCGCCGAACCGCGGCTCGTAGCGCCCGGTGCCGGCCTGCCGCGAGACGGCGCGATGCTGCTCCATCAGCCGCTCGTACCCCTCCTCGTTCACAGCGAGGCCGCGCTCGCGTGCGAGCTCCTGCGTCAGCTCGATCGGGAAGCCGTAGGTCGCCTGCAGGTCGAACGCGTCGTCGCCGGTGATCTCTCCCTTGGCCGCAGCCTCCTCGAAGATCGCCATCCCGCGCTCGAGCGTCTCGCCGAAGCGCTCCTCCTCGGCGGCGAGGACACGGTGGATCTCGCCGCGGTGCTCGATGAGCTCGGGATACGCGGCGCCCATCTGCTCGATGACCACATCGGCGAGCCCCGGCAGGAACGGCGACTCCATGCCGATGCGCAGCCCGTGCTGAACGGCACGACGCACGACCCGGCGCAGGACGTAGCCCCGTCCCTCGTTCGACGGCGCCACGCCCTCGGCGGCGATGAACGTCATCCCGCGGCCGTGGTCGGCCAGGACGCGGTGCGCCTTCGTCGCGTCCTCGCTCGCGCCGTATGCGACGCCGGACTGCCCGGCGACCCATTGCATGATCAGCTGGTAGCCGTCGGTGTCGAAGACGGACGGCACCTGCTGCACGACGCGCGCGACGCGCTCGAGCCCCCAGCCGGTGTCGATGTTCTTGCTCGGGAGCTCCGTGAGCGTGCCGTCGGCATGCAGCTCGTACGACATGAAGACGAGGTTCCCGAACTCGAGGAAGCGCTCGCACCGCGTGCAGCCGGGCTTGCAGTCGTCGGTGCCGCAGCCGACCTCCTCGCCCCAGTCCCAGTACAGCTCCGAGTCCGGCCCGCACGGCCCGGGCCCGCCGACCGACCAGAAGTTCTCGGAGGAGGGCAGCGGCACGATCCGCTCCGAAGGCATGCCGATCTGCTCCCAGAGCCCGATCGCCTCCTCGTCGGGCCCGAGCTTCAGCGCGGGATCGCCGGCGTGGACGCTGGCCCAGACGCGATCCCAGTCGAGCCGCAGGCGCTCCCGCATGAACTCGGTCGCGTACGCGATCGCGCCTTCCTTGAAGTACTGCCCGAACGAGAAGTTGCCGAGCATCTCGAAGAACGTGAGGTGGAAGGTGTCGAGGCCGACCTCGTCGATGTCGGGCGTGCGGAAGACCTTCTGGCACGTCGTCGTCAGCGACGCCGGCGGTGTCTCGCGCCCGAGAAAGTACGGCATCTGCGGCTGCATGCCGGCGCTCGTGTAGAGCGTCGAACGGTCGTCTGTGCGCGGGATCAGCGGCGCCGACGGGCAGCGCAGGTGGCCGTTCTCCTCGAAGAACGCCTGGAATCCCTCCCGCAGCTCCGCCGTCGTATGCACGGCGGTCATTCTAGGAGCGAGGTCCTCAACGCCCGCCGCCGAGGGCGCTAGATTCGAGGAGTGCCGCTCGACGTTTTGACGCCGGTCGCACGGCGGCGCCGGAGACGCCGCTACCGCGCCGGGAGGATCGCGCTGTTCGCGCTCGTCGTGCTGGCCGCAGCGGCCGCAGGCGTCTGGTTCGGACGCCGCGCGACGACCGCAGGGCAGCATCCGGCCGCCGCCGCCGTGCGGCCGAGGACGACCTCGCCGGCGCAGACGGAGACCGTGCGGCACGTCTCCGCACCGACGGCGCCGCCGCGGCTCCTCTACGGAACGCCGCTCCTCGCAGGAGCGCACGTCCGCGTCCGCGCGCCCGCCGCGATCCTCGTCGACGCCGACACCGGACGCGTGCTCTGGGCCGAGCGGCCTCATGAGCGGCGCAAGATCGCGTCGCTGACGAAGATCATGACGGCGACGCTGGCGCTGCACGAGGTGCCGTGGGAGAGCACCGTGACCGTCGCCCGCTCGGTCACGCGCGTGCCGCTCGTACGTGAGGGGCTCCGCACCGGCGAGCACGCCAAGGCGTGGAAGCTCTTCTACTCGCTGCTCCTCTACTCCGGGAACGACGACGCGAACCAGCTCGCGATCTCGAGTGCGGGCTCCGTCCACGCATTTCTGCGCCAGATGAACGACGAGGCGCAGAAGCTCGGCCTGCACGACACCCACTACACGAGCCCGAGCGGGGTCCGCGATCGCGGCAACTACTCGACGCCCTGGGATCTCGCCGCGCTCACGCGCTACGCGTTCCGCAACCCGCGCTTCGACCGGCTCGTGCGGACGCGGCGAATCCAGGTGCGCTGGGCGGCACCCACGAACTCCAAGATCTACCTCAACAACAACTTCCTCCTGCACGAGTACCGCGGTGCTAACGGCGTCAAGACGGGCTACACGCACGAGGCCGGCTGGTGTCTCGTCGCCTCCGCGACGCGGCATGGAAGGCGGCTGATCGCGGTCGTCCTCGACTCGCCGAACCTGTACGGCGACGCCACGCGGCTGCTCAACCTCGGTTTCAGTCACTCGTAGGGGCTACCGTTCCTGCCGCGGCGCCGGGCTCGGCGTTTGCGGGGGTCGCCGTGGAGAAGTGCGTATGAGATTGCCGTCGCTCGCAGCCGGCACGGATCTCGCCGTGGATCTCGGAACGGCGAACACCGTCGTCTTCCGGCGCGGCGAGGGCATCGTGCTCTTCGAGCCGTCGGTCGTGGCGATGGACCAGCAGACCGGCCAGGTCTACGCCGTCGGGGAGAAGGCGCGACAGATGCTCGGCCGCACTCCGGCCACGATCGTCGCCACCCGGCCCCTACGGCACGGCGTGATCGCGGACTTCGAGACGACCGAGCAGATGCTCGGCCAGTTCATCCGCCTCGTGGGCGGCAGCCGGCTCCGGGGTGCGGTGATCGTCTGCGTGCCGAGCGGCCTGACGCAGGTCGAGCGCGAGGCCGTCGTCGAGGCCACGCTGGCGGCGGGTGCGCGCGAGGCGCATCTGATCGAGGAGGCGATGGCGGGCGCGATCGGCGCCGAGCTGCCCGTCGAGGATGCGGTCGCGTCGCTCGTCCTGGACGTGGGCGGAGGCACGAGCGAGATGGCCGTGATCGCGCTCGGCGGGATCGTCGTCTCGACCTCGTTGCCGGTGGGCGGTTACGACCTCGACGACGCCATCGTCCGCTTCGTCCAGGACCACCACCGGCTGCTCGTCGGGCACGAGCAGGCGGAGCGGGTGAAGCTCGAGGTCGGAAGCGCGCTCGCGGGGCACGCGGCGGTTGCGGAGGCCGAGGTGGCGGGCCGCTACATGTCGACCGGCTTGCTCGCCCGCATCACGCTCGGCGAGGACGAGGTCCGCCAGGCGCTCGAGCGGCCGCTGACCCGGATCGTCTCGTCGCTCAAGGAGCTGCTCGAGCAGACACCGGCGCAGCTCGCGTCGGACATTGCAGACCGCGGCGTCACGCTCGTCGGCGGGGGAGCGCTGCTGCCCGGATTCCTCGAGCTCATACGGGGAGAGACCGGCCTGCCGGTGAGCCGGGATCCGGAGCCGCTGACCGCGGTCGCCCGCGGCGCAGGCGCCGCCCTCGCGGAGCTCGACGCCCTCCGGCGCTCGGACCGACACAGCCGCTCCCGGCGGCGCCGCCGTTGACGTGGCGCAGTCTGTCTTACGCCATGCTGCGTCGTGGGTGACATGACCATTGCCAGGCGAATCCTCGGAGCTCTGCTCGTCCTGACCGGCGCCGTATGGATGGGCCAGGGGCTCCGCCTGATCCAGGGGTCCTCGATGACCGGCAGCACGTTCTGGGCCGTTGTCGGAGCGCTGTGCGTAGCCGGCGGCTTGTTCCTGCTCGGCTGGCCGTGGCGCCAGCCGCGCGAGCGCCAGTAGCCCAGGCGGACGATTCAGTCGGTCGGCGGAGCTGCCGATACATGCTCCATGAAGGAAGCCAGCCTCGACGACCTCCACCGCGAGCTCGCCGACCTCGAAGCCGAGGAGGCGCTGCTGTCTGCGACGCGGAATCATCTGCAGCACCAGATCGACTTCGGGTTCGAGACGTCGACCGCACGCGACCGCGAGCGCGAGGTCTCGGCTCAGCGGCAGGAGCTGCACCGCCGCATCGATGCGCTTCGCGAGCGCCTTCGCGGGCTCCAGGGGGTCTAGCCGCTCCTCCGAGCTCGGCCGACGGTCTGCCACTATCCGGGTGTGACTCCCGGCCTCGCCTGTGCCGCCGGACGGTCCGCCGCCGGCGCGCCGTGATCGACGTTCCAGCCCAGGAGCGGGTCCCGCGGTTCGACCGGCGGGCCTTCGTCGTCGCAGGCGCCGTCCTCGTCCTCCTGCTGGCGCTGGCGACGCGCTACGGCTTCGACCGCGACGAGCTCTACTTCTTCGACGCGGCTCGTCATCTGCAGGGCGGTTATGTCGACCAGCCCGCGCTGGTCCCGCTGCTGGCACGCGTGACTCTGACGCTCTTCGGTGTCTCGCTCGTGGGTCTCCGTGTATGGCCGGCGCTCGCCGCGTTCGCCACTGTCCTCGTGGGAGCGCTCATCGCCCGCGAGCTGGGCGGCGAGCGACGGCCTCAGCTGCTCGCCGCGCTCGCGACGGGAACGATGCCGGTGCTTCTCGCGGCCGACCACATCGACGGGCCGACGTCGATCGACATCCTGGCCTGGGCCCTCGTCTCGCTCGTCACCCTGCGGGTCGGGCGGACCGGCGACCCGCGCTGGTGGCTCGTCGGCGGGGTCGTGCTCGGGGTGGGCCTGACGAACAAGCACAGCGTCGGCTCGTTCGGCGTCGCCGTGGCGGTTGGGCTCCTGCTGAGCGGAGGTCGCCGTCTCGTTCTGAACCGGTGGTTCCTCGCCTGTGCCGTCATCGCGGCCGCGTTCACGATCCCGGACGTCTGGTGGCAGGCCCACAACGGCTGGCCGACCTTCGCCATGACCCGCGAGCTGAACCGCGAGAACGGCGGCGCCGGGAACGTCGTCGCGTGGATCGTCGGTCAGCTCCTGATGACGAGCATCGTGCTCGTTCCCGTCTGGATCGCCGGGACCCGGCTTCTGTGGCGGTCGCGGCGCCCTGAGCAGCGGGCCCTGGTCTGGGCCTACGCCCTCCTGTTCCTGCTCTTCGCCGTCACGACCGGCGCGAAGATCTACTACCTGGCCGGCGCGTACGTGTACCTGCTCGCCGCGGGCGCCGTCGCGGTGGACGGTTGGCTTGAGGCAAAGCCCCGGCGGCGGCCGTCCCTGCTCTGGGCGTTGGCGGTGAGCACGGTCCTCGCCCTCCCCGCAGTGCTCCCCGTGTTGCCGCCGTCGAGCGTCCGCGCGACCTACAACCTGAACCAGACGAGCGGCGAGTCGATCGGCTGGCACGAGCTCGTTGCCGACGTGCGCAAGGTGTGGACCTCGCTGCCTGCGGCGACACGCGCTCGCGCCGAGATCTTCACCTCGAACTACGGCGAGGCCGGGGCGATCGACGAGCTCGGCCGCGGCCGCGGCCTCCCGATCGCCGTCAGCGGACACAACAACGAGTGGTGGTGGGGGCCGGGAGATCCAACCGCGACCACGATCGTCGCTGTCGCCCCCGGGCCGCTCGACACCACCGGGTACGCCGGTTACCTCCACACCTTCTGCCGCCACGTACGGACCGTCGCGACCCTCCGGAATCCGTACCGGATCCACAACCAGGAGTGGGACGGTCACATCTTCATCTGCACCGGCCTGAGCGAGCCGTGGGGCAAGCTCTGGCCGACGCTTCGCAGTTACAGCTGAGCGCTCTCTGTCTGCCGGGCCGGCTGTTCCTAGCGGGCCAGCGACTCCTCGTCCTCGGAGATCGTCTCGCGGATCTTCTCGAGCGACCGCCGGATCAGGCGGGAGACGTGCATCTGCGAGATGCCGATCTGCTGCGCGATCTGCGACTGGGTCAGCCCGTCGAAGAAGCGCAGCTGAAGGATCTTCCGCTCGCGCTCGTCCAGGACCTTGAACCCCGGAGCGAGCACGGCGCGGTCCTCGGAGACCTCGTACTGGTGCTCCTCGGTGCCGAGCGACTCGAGCGGGTCGAGATCGTCGTCGTCGCCTCCGCCGCTGCCCACCGAGAGCGACAGCGACGTGTACGCGCGACCGGACTCGAGGGCCTCGAGCACCTGCTCCTCCTCGACGCCTGCCGCCTTCGCGAGCTCCGGGATCGTCGGCGAGCGGGCGAGCTGCACCGTGAGCTGCTCGACGAGCCGCGAGAGCTGGACGTTCAGCTCCTGCAGGCCTCGCGGGACGCGCACCGCCCAGCCCTTGTCGCGGAAGTGCCGCTTGATCTCGCCGATGATGTTCGGCGTCGCGTACGTCGTCAGCTCGACGCCGCGCTCGAGGTCGAAGCGGTCGATCGCCTTGATCAGGCCGATCGCGCCGATCTGGACGAGATCCTCGAGCTGCTCGCCGCGGTACGAGTAGCGCCGCGCGAGCGAGCGCACGAGCGACATGTACTGCTCGATCAGCTGCTCGCGTGCGCGCAGGTCGCCGTCCTCGTGGTAGCGCCGGAGGAGGATCTTGTCGTCGATCCGTGTCATGCCCCACTCCCCGCGATGCGCTTGGTCAGCTCGACCCAGGCGCCCCCGTCACGCTCCTCGACCTCGTGTGTGTCGCAGACGGTCTCGAGGACCCGATGCAGGTCGAGACCACCGTCCGGGTCGACAGCGTGCAGCTTCTCAGGCGGGAACGGGCCTAACGCGGCGTGGAGGACGCCCTCGTCCGCCGAGAGTTTGACGACAAGCTCGCCCATGTCGTCGCGGAGACCGAGCAACGCTTCGAGCCCGACCTGCACGTCGTCGAGGTCGTCGTAGGTCACGTCGAGCCGCATCGCGAGGCCACCGGTCACGAGGTGCGCGATCGGCCGGAAGTCCTCCTCGGCCGGGATGACGAGCCGGATCTCGTCGGCCGTCACGTTCCCGCGCCCCGCAGCTCGTCGGCGAGATCGCTCTCGCGCCGGGCTGCGGCTTCCTTCCCGGCCTCCACCGCGTGGCGCCAGTCGCGGCCCGCCTTGAAGTCGGCGGCGCCGTGGCTGACTCCGGCGGCGAAGCCCGCGACCATCTGCACGGGACGCGTGATTGCCAGGCTCAACGCCCGGACGGCCGTGTCGACGTTCTCCACCGCATCGACGGCGCTGTCCGTCATGCGGTCCACCTTGTCGAGCTGCCCGTTCACGCGGTCCACGCTGCCTCCGACCTTGTCTACCACCGGGAGCATCGAGTCTCCCGCTCCCCGAATGAACGCGGAAAGCCGCGCGGCGGTTCCGGCCAGCCGCACGAGGAGGAACGCCAGCGAGAGGCCGACCGCGAAAAGGAAGACGGCGAGCGCCAGCCGCCAGAGGTCGTCCCACGTGAATGCCACGATGAGCATCCCGCGTTCGATCTTAGTGGGACGCCGTGATCAGCCCGTAGCCGACGACTGCCTCGTCGTCGTAGAGCACGGCAGCCTGGCCGGACGCGACCCCATAGGCCGGCTCGTCGAGCTCGAGGCGAAAGCCGCGGGAAGTCTGCTCGACGCGTGCAGGCACGGCCGGCGAGCGATAGCGGAGCTTGGCCTCGACCCTCTCGGCCCCGCCGTAGAGGCGGCCCCGTGCGCTCACCCGCGTGCGTGCGAGCGATTCGCGGGGGCCGACGACCACGGAGTTCGCAGCCGGTCGCGTCCCGAGGACGTAGAGCGGCTCGGCGGCCGCGAGCCCGAGCCCGCGCCGCTGGCCCGGTGTGAAGCGCCAGAAGCCGTCGTGGCGGCCGAGCTCGCGCCCCTCCTCGTCGAGGATCGGTCCCTCGCTCGGCGCTACTCCGTGCCGGCCGAGAAACGCGCGGTAGTCGTCGCCGGCGAGGAAGCACGCCTCCTGGCTCTCGGGCCTGCGTGCGGCGGCCAGGCCGCCGCGCTCGGCCTCGGCCCGCGTGGCCTCCTTGTCCTGCTCGCCGAGCGGGAATGAAACGTGCGCGAGGTGACAGGGGTCGAGCGCCGCGAGCATGTAGCTCTGGTCCTTCGCCGGATCCGCTCCGCGGGCGAGGAGCAACCGGCCGTCACGCTCGACGAGGCGCGCGTAGTGGCCGGTTGCGAGGCGCTCCGCACCGGCACGGCGGGCAAAGGAGAGCAGCTCGGCGAAGCGGAAGCCGCCGTTGCAGCGGATGCACGGGTTCGGCGTCTCCCCGCGCGCGTAGCCGCGCACGAAGGGCGTGACCACCGCGCGCCGGAACTCCTCGCGGAGGTCGAGGGTCACGTGCGGCAGGCCGAGCCGGTGGCACGTCTCACGCGCCGCGATCACGCTCTCGGGCGAGCAGCACGCCCGCTCGGAATCCGGCCCGCTCGGGTCGAGCCACAGCCTCAGCGTCACGCCGACGGCGTTGGGCAGCGAGCGGAGGAGTGCGACTGCGCTGTCCACGCCGCCGCTCATGGCCACGGCCACCCGTCCCGGCGAAGGGGTAGCGCGGAAGACAGGGCCGAGCGCGTTCGCGAGCGCATCGACCGCGAGGGTCTCACCGCCCACGGCCGCTGCCTCGAGCAGCGTCAGCCCTGCGACGTCGCGCTCGAGCCCCGGCACGTCCGCCTCGACGATCCGGTCGCCGTCGACGCGCAGGCGGACGGCAGCCCATTCGCCGTCGCGGCTCGAGTCTCCGAGGATCTCGCGCATGCCCCCACCGTATCGAGGTGCCCGGCCCCGGCAACCAAACCGAGCTATGTGATCCTGGTCTCCCAGGTGGGTGCCGTGCCCACGTTCGGCAAATGCCTTGGCGGGACGCCGGCTCCCTTTCACGTAGCGTTGGATCTACATGTGTGCCCGATTCGGCGCACGGGGCCGAGCACGGGGACTGTAGCGCGGGTCAGTCGGGCCGGGGCTCGAGCAGGCGGATGCCGAGCTCCTGCAGATGCGCCGCCTCGGCGTCGCTCGGCGCGCCCGTCATCGGGTCGACGCCGGCCTGGTTCTTCGGGAAGGCGATCGTGTCGCGCAGGTTCGGCTCGCTCGCGAGCACCATCATCGTGCGGTCGACGCCCCACGCGATGCCGCCGTGCGGCGGCGCGCCCATCGCGAGTGCGTCGAGCAGGAAGCCGAACTTCGCGCGCTGCTCCTCTGCGCTGATCCCGAGCAGGTCGAACACGCGCCCCTGGATCTCGGGTTCGTGGATCCGGAAGGAGCCGCCCGCCAGCTCGTTGCCGTTGCCGATCAGGTCGTACGCGAAGGCACGCGCGGCCCCGGGATCCTCGTCGAAGCGCTCTTCCCACTCCGCCGTCGGCCGTGTGAAGGGATGGTGGACGGCTGTCCAGCGCTCCTCGGTCTCCGACCACTCGAACATCGGAAAGTCGGTGACCCACGTCCACGACCAGGCGTCCTCGTCGATCAGTCCGAGCGTCTCTGCAAGGTGAACGCGCAGCGCACCGAGTACCCGCGAGGTCAACGGCCACAGGTCGGCCCCGAAGAGCAGGGTCTCGCCGGGCTTGCCGTCGAGCGCGGCGAGCGTCTCCTCTGAGAGGAACTTCGTGATCGGCGAGCGCACCTCGCCCGACTCGTCGTAGACGAGGTACGCCAGCCCCTTCGCGCCCCACTCCTTCGCGAACTCCTCGAGCGCGGCGAGCTCGGTGCGGGAAAACGTCCGCGGCGCGCGGAGGAAGCGGACGGCTTCGGCCGACGCGAAGACGCCGAACTCCGAGTCGCGCGTCGCCTCGGTCGCGTCCTCGATCTCGAGCCCATAGCGGAGGTCGGGCTTGTCGCTGCCGAAGCGGCGGTCGGCCTCGTCCCAGCTCAGGCGCGGAAACGGCGTGTCGAGCTCGATTCCGAGGCACTCGCGCCAGATCGACTGCACGAGCTGTTCCGTCAACCCGAGGAGCTCCTCGTAGTCCGGGAACGCAAGCTCGACGTCGAGCTGGGTGATCTCCTGCACGCGGTCGGCACGGAGGTCCTCGTCGCGGAAGCAGACGGCGACCTGGTAGTAGCGCTCGAACCCGGCGATCACGAGCAGCTGCTTGGCGATCTGCGGCGACTGCGGCAACGCGTAGAAGTGCCCAGGCTGCAACCGGGCCGGGACGAGGAAGTCGCGTGCACCCTCCGGCGTCGGCTTCCAGAGCACCGGGGTCTGGATGTCGACAAACCCGGCCGCCTCCATCAGGCGCCGCATGATCCCGACCATCTGGCCGCGCAGCCGGATGTTCCGTTGCAGCCGCTCGCGGCGCAGGTCGAGCCAGCGATAGCGGAGGCGAAGGGTCTCGTCGACCCCCTCCTCGTCGAGCTGGAAGGGGAGCGGCGTCGAGCGCGAGAGGATCCGGAGCTCGTCGACCTGCACCTCGATCTGGCCGGTGGCGAGATTCGGATTGATCAGCTCCGGCGCGCGCGTCACGATCTCGCCCTCCGCCTGGAGCACGAACTCGTTGCGGATCTCGTGCGCGGTCTCGGCTGCGGAGGACGCGTGCTCCGGGTTGACGACGAGCTGGAGCTTTCCGGTGTGATCGCGAAGGTCGATGAAAACGAGCCCGCCGTGGTCGCGGCGGGTGTCGGCCCAGCCGGCGACCGTGACGCGGCGGCCGGCGTCATCGGCCCGTAGCTCGCCGCACATCACATCGCGCCAGGCCATCAGATCTCCGACAGGCTTCGTACGACTTCGTCCTCCGCCCCGCGCCGGCGCACCTCGTACGTCCCGTCGCTGCGCGCCACGACGACGGTCTCCGCGCCGAGCCGCTGCGCCTGCGTGAGCTGTCCCTTCATCGAGCGGCCAGCGTAATCGGTGTCGACCGAGCGGCCCTCGGCGCGCCACCGCGCGATCTGCGGGAGGAGCCGCGTCCGCAGCTCAGGCTCCTCGAAGGCGACGAAGAGGTCGAGACGCGGCGCCTCCACGGTCGCACCCTCCCGCTCCATGGCGAGCTGGAGCCGCTCGAGGCCGGCGCCGAAGCCGATGCCGGGCGTGTCGGGCCCGCCGACCGCCTCGACGAGGCCGTCGTAGCGGCCGCCGCCGCAGATCGTCGAGTTCACGTTCTCCTCGGGCCCCACGAACTCGAAGGTCGTGCGCGTGTAGTAGTCGAGGCCGCGCACGAGCGCCGGGTCGAGGACGTACTGCACGCCGTACGCGTCGAGGTGCATCGTGACGGCGTCGAAGTGCTCGCGGCATGCGTCGCAGAGCGACTCCCCGATCTTCGGCGCCTCGGCGAGCGCCGCGAGGAGCTTCTCGTTCTTGACGTCGAAGACCTGGAGGACGCTCGTCGCGCGCTTGTGCGCGACCTCCTCGTCGACGAGCTCTGGATGCGCGTCGAGCCAATCGTTCAGCCGGGCGGCGTACTCTGGGCGGCAGTTCGGGTCGCCGATCGAGTTGAGCCGCAGCTCCCACTCGGTCACGCCGAGCCGCCGCAGGAGCTCCGCGTAGAACTGGATCACCTCGGCGTCGACTGCCGGATCGGCCGAGCCGATCACCTCGAGCGAGAGCTGCCAGTGCTCGCGGTACCGGCCGCGACCCGGCCGTGAGTAGCGGTACATCGGCGCGATCGCGTACGCCTTGACCGGCTGCGGCTCCTGTGCGAGGCCGTGCTCGACGTAGGCGCGCGCGATGGGCGCGGTCCCCTCCGGGCGGAGCGTGAGGGAGCGGTCGCCGCGATCCTCGAACGTGTACATCTCCTTGTGCACGACGTCCGACGCCTCGCCCGCCGTCCGCTCGAAGAGCGCGGTGTCCTCGAAGCCCGGCGTCGAGACGCGCGACCAGCCGTACTGGGCGCACTGCTCCTCGATCGTGCGGATCACTCGCCACCAAAGGTGGTCGCGCGGCAGGACGTCATGCGTCCCGCGCGGCGCCTGGAACTTGTTGCTCACGCGCCTGCGCGGAGCTCTGCCAGGAAGGGGTTGCGGGCGAGCTCGACGCCGAGCGTCGTCTCCGGGCCGTGGCCCGGGTGGACGACCGTCTCCGGCGGCAGGCGCTCGGAGAGCATCCGCACGGAGGCGAGCAGCGTGTCCCAGTCGGCTCCGGGCAGGTCGACCCGCCCGACGGAGCCGGCGAAGAGAAGGTCGCCGCTGAAGAGCTCGCCGTCCGCATGGAACGCGACGTGCGCCGACGAGTGGCCGGGGACCGCGAGACACTCGAACGAGATGCCCGCGACCTCGACGGTCTCGCCGCCGCTCAGGAGGTGCTCGGGCACGTGTGGGCGTCCGGGCACGCCGACCGGCGCGAATTCCGGGTAGCGCTCGAGCCTCTCGCGCTCCCCCTCGGGCATCCAGACCTCGGCGCCCGTTCCCTCGGCGAGGTCGGCGACGCCGCCGAGGTGATCGAAATGTCCGTGCGTGATGAGGATCCCGGCGCAGGACGTGCCGAGCCGGGCGAGCTCGAGGCGGAGGTTCGCGGCGTCGCCGCCCGGGTCGATCACGGCGCACTCTGGAGCACCGCGCTCGCGCCGGACCACATAGCAGTTCGTCTGGAGCGGACCGAGCTCGTACCTGTCGACCGCGAGCGGCATCGCGGCGAGTCTAGTGACTCCCTGGTTACGTGCCCGCCGGGTGCGGGAACGGCCCGTTCGTGCGCTACTGGAAGCTCTCCGAGATCGATACGCCGCAGGGTGCGCGGTCGCCGGGCGTGCTGCACTCGCGGGACGGCGCCGAGCGGGCGGTCCTGATCGAGCTGCGCGCCGGCCGGTCGCCGGCGCTGCCGGTGCGCTCTTCCACTTCGACCCCGACGAACGGCACTCCGTCACAAGCGACGTCGGCGCTCGGCTCCTTCTCCTCCTCGCACCGTGGACGGGCGAGGGGCACGACCGCGGGGACACGGCCGAGCGGTCCGGCGTCAGCGCTTCCTAGGCGATCCCTTCTGTCCCTGCTGCTCCGCACGCCGCTGCCACCGGTTGTAGGAGAAACGATCGATCGTGTACGTGAACGGGATGAAGAGCACGGTGTAGACCAGCGCGAGCGCGAGCGCGGTACCGAGGTTGTGCTGGCCGTTCTTCGAGAGGATGAAGAAGAACGCGAAGATCGCAGCGCCGATGATCACCGAGCGCTTGACGGCGCGCTGCCACGACGGCGGCGGGGGAACGCGGACGGGTCGGCCGCCGCGCTGTTGCTGCTGAGCCTTCGCCCTGGGCTTGGGCTTCGCCCCGTCGCGGTTCTCGGAAGCGGCGACCGGCTCCTCCGGCGGCTCTTCGAGTTCGTTTCCTTCCTCGTCGACCCAGACGGTCTCGTACTCGTGCCGCCGTTCCTTCTGCGCCCGGCGCCGTTGCTTCCTCGTGGGCATGGAGGGCTAGCGTAGCTCGCCCCCGACGACCACCCTGGCAACGACGCGGCCGCCGAGGTGATATGCGAGGTAGCGCCAGTCGGGCGCTTCGAGCAGCGTCACGTCGGCGCGGTAACCGGGCGCGAGCCGGCCGATCCGGTCTGCGCGGCGAAGGACGTGCGCGGCGTTGACTGTGCAGGCGGCGAGCGCCTCCACCGGCGACAGGTGGAGCTGGGTCGCCGCGAGCGAGCAGACGAGCGGCAGGCTTTCGCAGAAGGCGCTCCCAGGGTTGAAGTCGGTCGCCAGGGCGACGGCGGCACCCGCATCGACGAGCCTGCGTGCAGGCGGCATGGGCCGGTCGAGGAAGAGTGCGCTGGCGGGGAGGAGCACGCCGACGACGTCGCTCGAGGCGAGCGTCCGGATCCCCTCGTCGCGCGTCGCCTCGAGGTGGTCGACCGAGCGAGCCCCGAGCTCGACGGCGAGCGGGATCGCACCGGACTCCGTGAACTGGTCGCCGTGGATCCGTAGAGCCAGACCGGCGTCCCGGCATGCCTCGAGATAGCGCCGTGCCTGCGCGGCGTCGAACGCGCCGCGCTCGAGGAACACGTCGGCGGCTTCCGCCAGTCCGGCGGCCTCGGGCAGGACCTCGGCGAGCGCGAACTCGAGGTAGGCGTCGGCGCCGTCGAACTCCGGCGGAACGGCGTGGGCCCCCAGCCAGGTGGGGATGCCGCCTGCCTCGCGGATCGCGCGGAGCGACGCGAGCTCCGTCTCACGATCGAGCCCGTAGCCGGACTTCGCCTCGAACGTCGTCGTGCCTTCGCGGAGCATCCACGAGCGGTGCAGCTCGACCGCGGCCCGCAGGCCGTCGTCCCCGGCCGCGCGCGTGGCGCGGACGGTCGAGAGGATCCCGCCGCCTGCGGCGTGCAGCTCCTCATAGCTCGCCCCACCTGCGCGGAGCGAGAACTCGTCGACGCGGTCGCCGCCGAAGACCGCGTGGGTATGGCAGTCCACGAGGCCGGGGACCGCGCACAGCCCGCGGCAGTCCAGCTCGAGGACGTCGCCGTCGAGCGCGGGCAGGTCACGCATCCGCCCCACCGCCTCGATCGCCTCGCCGTCGCAGAGGACGAACGCGTCCTCGCGCACGTCGACCTCACCGAGGGCCGCCCCCCGGAGTGGAGCATCGGTTCCGGCGGGCGTGGCGAGCTGCGCGAGGTCGCGGAGGAGCAGGCGAGGCGTCGTCGCCGTCACCGGTCGCCGGGAGCGCGCGGAACTCGCAGTCCGCCGTCTTCCGCCGCGGCGAGCGCCTCCGGGTACCCCGCGTCGACGTGCCGCATCACGCCCGTTCCCGGGTCGGTGGTCAGCACCCGCTCGAGCCGTTCCGCCTGGACATCGCTGCCGTCGGCGACGACGACCATTCCCGCGTGGATCGCGTTGCCGATCCCGACGCCGCCGCCGTGGTGGACGCTCACCCACGTCGCTCCCGCCGCGACGTTGACGAGCGCGTTGAGGATCGGCCAGTCCGCGATCGCGTCGGAGCCGTCGCGCATCGACTCGGTCTCGCGATAGGGCGAGGCGACGGATCCCGCATCGAGGTGGTCCCGCCCGATCACGACCGGGGCCTTGACCTCGCCGCTGCCGACGAGCTCGTTGATCGCGAGGCCCGCCTTCGCGCGATCACCGTAACCGAGCCAGCAGATCCGGGCGGGCAATCCCTGGAACGCCACCCGATCGGGTGCCAGCTCGAGCCACCGCTGGAGGAGCGGATCGTCCGGGAACAGCTCCCGCAGCCGGTCGTCGATCGCCGCGATGTCCGCCGGGTCACCCGACAGCACCGCCCACCGGAAGGGGCCGACGCCGCGGCAGAAGAGCGGCCGCATATAGGCCGGGACGAAGCCCGGGTATGCGAAGGCGTCCTCTAGTCCACCTTCACGTGCCTCACCTCGCAGGTTGTTGCCATAATCGAAAACATACGCTCCGCCCCGGACGTACTCGAGCAGCGCCTCGACGTGCCGGACGATCGATTCGCGCGCGAGCCGCAGGTACTCGTCCGGATCGGACGAGCGAAGCCCCGCAGCCTCGTCCACGGAGTAGCCGCGAGGGACGTAGCCGTTCAGGGGGTCGTGGGCGGCGGTCTGGTCGGTGATCAGGTCGAATGCCTCCCCGCGGGCGACGAGCTCGGGCACGACGTCGGCTGCGTTCCCGAGCAGGCCGACCGAGAGCGGCCGACGCTCGGCAGCCGCGGCACGTACACGCTCGAGCGCGTCGTCGAGCGACTCCGTCGCCTCGTCGAGGTAGCGCGTCTCGAGCCGGCGCTCGATCCGATGTGGATCGACCTCGACACACAGGACAGCGGCGCCGGCCATCGTCGCCGCCAGGGGCTGCGCACCGCCCATCCCGCCGAGCCCGGCGGTCAGGATGGTCCGCCCGCGGAGATCGGGCGAGCCGAAGTGCTTCTCCCCCGCCGCGGCGAACGTCTGGTATGTCCCCTGCAGGATCCCCTGGCTCCCGATGTAGATCCACGAGCCCGCGGTCATCTGGCCGAACATCGTCAGCCCCTCGGCCTCGAGTCGCCGGAACTCGTCCCACGTCGCCCACTTCGGCACGAGCAACGAGTTGGCGATCAGCACACGCGGTGCACCCTCGTGGGTGGTGAACACGCCGACCGGCTTGCCGCTCTGTACGAGGAGGGTCTCGTCGGGGCCGAGCTCCAACAGCGCCGCGACGATGGCCCGCAGCGCCTCGTGGTTTCGGGCCGCCTTCCCGGAACCGCCGTAGACGACGAGCTCCTCCGGCCGCTCGGCCACCTCGGCATCGAGGTTGTTGAGGAGCATCCGCAGCGGAGCCTCCGTCGACCACTGGCGCGCGTTCAGGTCGCCCCCGCGCGGAGCGCGGATCGAGGTGAGATCGCCACAGAGAGCGTCCACCCGGCCGGCGAGGCTCGCGGTCGTGCTCATTCCAGCTCGCCCGCCCGCGCCTCGACCGCCGTGAGGAGCGAACCGTCGCGGATCGACGCGGCCACTGCCTCGATGTCGCCGGCGAGCGGCCGGTCGTCGCGCAGCCGCGGCGACAGCTCCCGCACCGCGGCCCGGGCCGCGCGGCCGCCGACTCCCGGCTCGAGCGGTGCGTGGAACTCGACCGCCTGCGCCCCCGCGAGCAGCTCGATCGCGACGGCCCGCTCGGAGTTGGCAAGCACCTGCCACGCCTTGAGGCCGGCCGCGTTCCCCATCGAGACGTGATCCTCCTGCCCCGCGCTCGTCGGGATCGAGTCGACGGACGCCGGATGGCAGAGCACCTTGTTCTCGGAGACAAGCGAGGCAGCCACGTACTGCGGAATCATGAAGCCGCTGTTGAGACCACCGTCGGTGGTGAGGAATGCCGGCAACCCGTCGGAGAGGTTCGGATTGACGAGACGCTCGAGGCGCCGCTCCGAGATGTTCGCGAGCTCCGCGACGGCCATCGCGAGCGCGTCGAGCGCGAACGCAAGCGGCTGCCCGTGAAAGTTGCCGTTCGAGACGAGCTCCTCGTCCTCGACGAGCACGAGGGGGTTGTCGGTGGCAGCGTTGAGCTCCACGCCGACCGTGTACTCCGCGTACTCCAGAAGGTCGCGGGAGGCGCCGTGCACCTGCGGGGCACAGCGGAGCGAGTAGGCGTCCTGCACCTTGTCGCACCAGCGGTGGGCCTCGATGATCGCCGAGCCCTCGAGCAGCCGCAGGAGATTCGCCCCCGCGGCCTTCTGGCCTCGCAGCGGTCGGAGCTCGTGGATTTGCGGCAGGAACGAGGTGCGCGATCCCTGGAGTGCCTCGACCGACAGCGCACAGGCCACGTCAGCGGTCCGAGCGAGGCGGCGCGCCCTCACGAGCCCGAGCGCCAGCGTGGCCGCCATGAACTGGGTGCCGTTGACGAGTGAGAGCCCCTCCTTCGCCGCCAGCTGCACGGGCTCGAGACCTGTCCGCGCGAGCGCATCCGCACCCGAGAGCCGCACCCCTTCGGCCCACGCCTCTCCCTCGCCGACGAGCGGCAGCGCGAGATGCGCCAACGGCGCAAGGTCACCGGACGCCCCTACCGAGCCGCGGCTCGGCACAACCGGCAGGACACCGCGGTCGAGGAAGGCGAGAAGCAGCTCGACGGTCTCGACGCGGGCTCCCGAGTTGCCCTTGGCGAGAGCATTCGCGCGCAGGAGCATCGCTGCACGGACGATCTCGTCTGGGTACGGGTCGCCGACGCCGCACGCATGGGAGCGGAGCAGTCGTAGCTGCAGCTCGGCCGTCTGCTCGGCCGGGATGGCGACGGCGACGAAGCGGCCGAAGCCGGTGTTGACCCCGTAGGTGTGCTCACTGCTCCCGTGCGCTGCCCGCTCGACGAGCGCGCGCGCCGCGTTCATCCTCTCCCGCGCCAGGTCAGACAGCTCGGCGCCCGCTCCGTCGACGGCGACGGCCCAGACGTCGTCGACGGTCAGGTCGTCGCCTGTGAGGTCGATCGCCGTCCGCTGCGCCACGGCGCGAGTGTAGGACGCGGCTCACTCCGTACGTTGCCGTACGTGCCCCCGAGGGGTGTCGCAACCCCCTGCAGACACCGTAGTCCGGAGACGGTCACGAGTCCGTCGCGAGTTCGCCCCGAGTTGTCGCGGCCCTAGTCGTCGAGGAGGCGCAGCTCGAGCACCTGCGCCGGATCGAGTCCCGCCACGCCGAGGAGCGACGCGGCGGCTGCGACCGCGGCACCCGCCGGAAGCAGTCCGACGAGCTCCGAGCCGATGACTTCGAGCCCTCGTGCGCGAGCCTCCCGCTCGACGGTGGCGACGACCTCGTGCAGCGGTGAGGCCCGCCAGTCCTCGACGTTGAGGCTCACCTGGACGTGTCCGGCCCGAGGTAGACGAAGCCCGAGCGCCCGGACTCCCGGGAAGCCGCCGTCGCGCTCGCGCACGACCCGCGCCACCTCCCTGGCGGCGTCGAGGTCTTCACCGGCGAGATCGACGTTGAAGGCGATGAGCGGCGGACGCACACCGACGAGAACCCCTCCAGCCCGCTCGTCGAGACGCGGTGGGCCGAAGTCCGGGACGAGCTCGCCTCCATCGAGGCGCCGCTGCAGCTCCACCGGGCCTCCGCGCCTGAAGAAGGCGGGTCCAACGCCGGGCGCGAGGTCGCCGTAGAGGAAGACCGGCAGCGCGAGCTCCTCCCCCACCCGCCGCGCCAGCTCGAGAGCCGCCGTGCGTGCACGGTCGGCGTCGCTGTCCCTGATCGGAACGAGCGGGACGACGTCGGCAGCGCCGACGCGCGGGTGCGCGCCTTCGTGGCGGCGCAGGTCGATCCGGTCGCGCGCGCACGCGATGCCCGCAAGGAGCGCGGCGCCGAGCTCGTCCACGCTGCCGACGAGGGTGTAGACCGAGCGATTGTGATCCTCGTCGGAATGGATGTCGAGCAAGCGAGCGTGCTCCCCGAGCGTCCGGCCGATCGCGTCGATCGTCGCCCGGTCGCGCCCCTCGGAGAAGTTCGGGACAGCTTCCAGCGGCAGCATCGGCGCGGAGCCTACGCTCCGACACGGTGACGGTTCGCAAGTCCTCGTACCGCTCGCTGGCCTCGCTCGAGCGCGACCTCTCCCGCTGCCGCGCGTGCGTCGAGGCCGGCTATCCGCTCGAGTCGCTCCCCGTGCGTGCACCGGGAGCTCGACAACCGGCGTACATGCTCGGCCAGGCGCCGGGCGTGGTGGAGGGAGACGAGAGGCTGCCGTGGCGCGGGCGTGCGGGTCGCACGCTCCGCCGCTGGCTCGAGCTCGACGAAGACGAGTTCTACGCCGCCTTCCACTGCGCCTCGGTGACGCGCTGCTATCCGGGCCGTGCGCCCTCCGGCCGCGGCGACAGGACACCGACGCCGCAAGAGCAGGAGCTCTGCTCGTTCTGGCGCGACTGGGAGCTCGAGCTGCTGCGCCCGCGCCTGATCGTGACGGTCGGCGGGCTCGCGCTGCGACGGCTGCTCGGCCTACCGTCGCTCACGCCCTCCGTCGGCGGGCGCTACGAGCTGGCCGGAGCGCTCGTCGTGCCGCTCCCCCACCCGTCGGGCGCGAGCGGCTGGCTCAACGATCCGGCGAACCGCGAACGGCTGGCGGCGGCCACGGCACTCGTCCGCGCCGAGCTCGCGCGGCTCGCATAGGGTCAGGCGATGGACGTCGTCGACCGTGCTCGGGAGATCGCCGACGACGTGCTCTTCCCTGCGGCGCTCGCGACCGACGCCGCGGACATGGTGCCGAGAGAGATCCTCGACACGCTCGCAGACGCCGGGCTCTACGGGAGCGCCCTCGACGTGGACTTCCCGACGGTCTGCACGGTGCAAGAGGCGCTCGCCTCGGGCTGCCTGACGACGGCGTTCCTCTGGGCGCAACACCTCGGTCTCGTGCACGCGCTCGCGATGAGCGGAGACGAGGAGCTTCGGGCCCGCTGGCTCGAACGGCTCGCGCGCGGCGAAGTGCGCGCCGGGCTCGCGCTCGGCGGCGCCCTGCCTCGGCCGACGCTGCACGCTCGGGCCGACGACGGCGGCTGGGTCCTCGACGGGGCGTCATCCTTCGTCTCGGGATGGGGCCGGATCGACGTCGTCCACACCGCGGCACGGGTGGGTGACGAGGTCGTCTGGCTGATCGTCGACGCGCAGGAAGCGCCTGGGCTCGGCGTCGAGCGGCTCCGGCTCGCCGTCCTCGACGCGACGGCGACGGTTCGCGCGAGCTTCGACGGCCTCGCCGTCCCCGGCGACCGGGTGACCGGCAGCCATCCGGCGGGTGGGACGACACCGCCGGAAGTGCTGCGCCTCCACGCCGCTCTCGCGCTCGGCGTCGCGTCCCGCTGCTGCCTGCTGCTCGGTCCGTCACCGTTCGACGACGAGCTCGGCGCCTGCCGGGCCCAGCTCGACCGGCTCGATCCCGAGACGATCTTCGGCGACCGCGCGGCCGCGGGCGAGCTCGCCGTCCGCGCAGCCGCGGCGCTCTCGGTCGCACGGGGCAGTCGCGCCGTGCTCGCAGACGATCACGCGCAGCTGCTTGCGCGCGAGGCGCTCTTCACCCTGGTCTACGCACTGCGGCCGGCCTCGAAGGACGCGCTCCTCGCCCGACTCCAGGCGCGCAGCGCCAAGGAGCATAGGACTCCGTAGCTACATTCAACGACGTGAACGCGGTCCCCTACCGCCGCACGTTTGCGCGGCTTGTCTCCTTCCTCCGCCCGTACAAGCGCGGGCTCGTGGTCTCGATCTTCCTCGCGATCGGCTCGCAGGCGTGTCAGATCGCCCTCATCTGGGTGACGGGGCGAAACGTCATCGACCAGGCACTGGAGCAGCACGACACGCACAAGCTCTGGCTCTACGTCGGCGCGATCGTCGTCCTCGGCGTGGTCTCGGCAGTGCTGATGAGCGGCCGCAGGCTCATCTCCGGGAAACAGGCGCTCGACGTCGAGATGGACATGCGCCAGGGGCTCTACTCGCACTTCGTCCGCCTCTCCTTCGGCTTCTACGACCGCCACCAGACCGGCCAGCTGATGTCACGCGCCACCGTCGACCTCCAGGGTGTCCGGTTCTTTCTCGGGTACGGACTGATCTTCTTCTTCCAGAACGCGCTCACCGTCGTTTCGGTGACCGTCGTCCTCTTTTTCCTGGAGTGGCGGCTCGCGTTCGTCGTGCTCGCCGTCACGCCGTTCCTCGTCGCGCTCGCCTACCGCTACAGCCACGTCGCTCACCCGACGCTCCGCGAGGTGCAGCAGAAGCTCGCCGACGTCGCGACCGTCGCCGAGGAGAACATCGTCGGCGTCCACGTCGTCAAGGCGTTCGCGCAGGAGCCGGCCGAGGAGGAGAAGTTCCGCGGCCGGAACGAGGCGCTCTTCGCGGAGACGATCCGCGCCAACCGGCAGCGGGCGACGTACGTGCCGCTTCTCTCGTTCTTACCGCTGCTCGCCCAGGCGGCCGTTCTGCTCGTCGGCGCGCGGATGGTCGCGCACGGCTCGCTCTCCATCGGCTCGTTCGTCGCCTTCAACTTCTTCCTGGCGATGCTCGTCATGCCGCTCCGCTCCCTCGGGATGTGGGTCGGCCAGGCCCAGCGGGCGACGGCGTCGGGCGAGCGGATCTTCCAGGTGCTCGACGAGCCGGAGGATGTGGCCGACCGCCCGGGCGCGATCGAGCTGCCGGAGGGCGACGGGGCGATCCAGTTCGAGGACGTCTCGTTCTCGTACCTGCCTGACCGGCCGGTGCTCGAGCACCTCGACCTGGCGCTCGACGCCGGGACGACGGTCGCCCTCATCGGCCATACGGGAGCCGGCAAGACGACGCTTTCGTCGCTCGTGCCGCGCTTCTACGACGTCGACTCGGGGCGCGTGGTCGTCGACGGAGTCGACGTTCGCGACGTGAAGCTCGCGTCGCTGCGTCGCGCGATCGGGGTCATCGCACAGGATCCGTTCCTCTTCTCCACCACGGTGCGGGACAACATCGCGTTCGGCCTTCCGGAGCTGACGGACGCGGCGATCGAGCGGGTGGCGAGGCTCGCGCAGGCGCACGAGTTCGTGGAGCGCCTGCCGCAGGGATACGACACGGTCATCGGCGAGCGCGGCATCACGCTCTCGGGGGGACAGCGGCAGCGGATCGCGATCGCCCGCGCCCTCGCCGTCGACCCCCGCATCCTCATCCTCGACGACGCGACCGCCTCGGTCGACGCGACGACGGAGGCCCGCATCCGCGCCGGGCTGCGAGAGGTGATGAGCGGCAGGACGACGCTGATCATCGCCCACCGCCTCTCGACGATCGCGCTCGCCGACGAGATCGTCGTGCTCGACGCCGGCCGGATCGCAGCTCGCGGTCCGCACGAGGAGCTGCTCGAGACGAGCGCCGTCTACCGCGAGATCTACGACCACGGCCTGCTGGAACGCCAGTTCGCCGACGCCGTCGAGGCGCGTGCGGATGTGGAGGAGGTGGCCTAGTGCGCGTCCACCAGCCGGGAAGCATCATCCAGCGGCGTACGGCCGCTGACGTCGAGGACTGGTCGTGGAACACGACCCGCCGCCGGCTCGGCCTGCTCTGGCGGCTGACGAAGCCGTACCGCTTGCGCACCTTTCTCTCCGGCTTCTCCCTGCTTGCCGCGACGGCGACCGCCCTCGCCCCTCCGCTGCTCGCGAAGTACGCGCTCGAGGACGCGATCAACGACAAGACCGGCACCAACCTCGTCGTCATCGTGTCCCTGTTCGTCTTCCTCGCGCTTGCGAACTGGGGCATGACCTACGTCGAGACGTACATGACGGGGTGGGTGGGCGAGCGAATTCTCGCCGACCTCCGCAAGGAGCTCTTCGGCCACCTGCAGGCGCTCTCGCTCGGTTTCTACGAGCGAAACCGGGCCGGTGTCCTGATCAGCCGGATGACGAACGACGTCGAGGCGATCGACCAGCTCGTGACGGACGGCGTCACGACGCTCGCGCAGAGCACGCTGCTGCTCAGCGGCACGGCGTTCGTCCTGATCGTGCTCGACCCGCGGCTCGCCCTGGCGACGCTCGTCGTGATCCCGTTCATGGTCTTCGCGAGCGCGCTCTTCCGCTCGCGCTCCGCCCGTGCCTACTCGTCGGTGCGGGAACGGCTCGGGCTCGTGACGGCCACGCTCGCCGAGGACATCGCCGGCATGCGGATGGTGCAGGCGTTCGTGCGCGAGCAGCGCGCGACCGAGAACTTCCGCACCGTCGCGCTCGACTACCGGGAGTCGAACATGCAGACGGTCGTGCTGAACGGCCTCTACTTCCCGTTCGTCAGCCTCCTCGCGACGCTCGCGCTGGCGGTCGTGCTCGGCTACGGCGGGCACCTCTACCTCCGCGACGCGATCGCGCTCGGGACGTTGTTCGCCTTCATGCTCTTCGTGAACAACTTCTTCGATCCGATCCAGCAGCTCTCGCAGCTGTACAACACGTTCCTGTCGGCGACGGCGGCGCTCGACAAGATCATCGGCGTGCTCGACGAGCAGCCGGACGTCGTCGACCACCCGGACGCCGCGCCGCTCGCTCACATCGAGGGCCGTGTCCGCTTCGAGGACGTCCACTTCGCGTACGGCCGCGGGGCCGAGGTGCTGCACGGCATCGACCTCGACATTCCGGCCGGGACGACGGTCGCGCTCGTCGGGCACACGGGCGCCGGCAAGTCGACGATCGCGAAGCTGCTCGCGCGCTTCTACGAGCCGACGAGCGGCCGGATCACGATCGACGGCGTCGACCTCAACGACGTGACGCAGGAGTCGCTGCGCCACCAGCTCGGGATCGTGCCGCAGGAGGGCTTCCTCTTCGCGGGGACCGTGTCCGAGAACATCGCCTTCGGCAAACCGGATGCGCGCCCCGAGGACATCGTTCGCGCTGCACAGACCGTCGGTGCGCACGAGTTCATCCTGCGCCTGGAGGACGGCTACGAGACGCAGCTCGGCGAGCGCGGCTCACGGCTCTCGCTCGGTCAGCGCCAACTGGTCGCCTTCGCCCGCGCGCTGCTGGCCGACCCGCGGATCCTCATCCTCGACGAAGCGACGTCGTCGGTCGACATCGGCACCGAGCGGACGATCGAACAGGCACTCCGGACGCTCCTCTCCGACCGGACCTCCTTCGTCATCGCCCACCGGCTCTCGACGATCCGAGACGCGGACCTCATCGTGGTGCTCGAGCACGGGCAGGTGATCGAGCAGGGCTCGCACGACGAGCTGCTCGCCCTCCGCGGGCTCTACACGAGCCTCTACGGCGACTGGGCGGGGGCTGCAAGCGTCGCCGGGCAAGCCGGCGAGGCGCGGCCGACAGACCGACGCGCCTACGGTGCGTCCCGGGCATAACGCTCGTAGTAGCGGATCATCTCGATCCGCTGCAGCAGCGTCGGGTGGTCCTTGAGGAAGACGTAGTCCCCGATCGTCGTTTGGACGTAGCTCCCATCTAGCCCGTCGTGGTGACGCCAGACGACGCCGAGCACCGCGAACGGCAGCTCGGCGATCCAGACGAGCGCGAAGCCGATCATCCCGAGCAGCATCCCGGTGCCGATCGGCCCGGCGGCCGACTCGCGGGTCCAGCGAACGCCGGAGCGGGCGAAGAGACCCAGCACGACGAGCTGCGTCACCGCCTGCCCGAGCCAGAGCAGGCGGGCGCCCGCGCTGTAGCGCTGCGCCTGGTGCAGCACGTGCGGCGGAGAGAGCACACGCTCGTCGAGATGAGGCAGGTGATACGCCGGCAGCGAGGAGCGCGAGAGCAACCAAGCCGAGGCGGCCCAGACTCCCGAGAGGATTACGACGAGGGTTACGCGGCGGGCGAGTACTCGAGCTCCTGCTGCTGCGGCAGCTCCTCGCCCTCGAGCGGGCTCGCATGCGGATACGCGTCGGTGACCAGCAACACGTACCCGTTCGTCTGAGCGTCGTATCGCAGCGCGTATGCCGAGAGGTTCCGCAGTCCCCAGGGCGCCGAGCCCTTGACGAGCGCGTAGAACCAGGTCAGGACGGCGGCGGCGATGAGGGCCCCGCCGAGGGCCGCGTTCACGAGCACGGCGGGAATGGCGAGCAGGATGCGGAAGCCCGTCTTCCAACGGTTCTGCCGCTGCGGACCGTCGAGCTCGAGGTCGAGCGGATACGTGCCCGGCGCTCCCGTGAAGCCGGGGAACGGATTCGCCACGAGCAGGAGGTACGCGAGCACATGCAGCCGGTAGCGGATGTAGGACGAGATGAAGCGGTGCAAACCGCGCGCCGGGGTGCCGCTGAAGAGCGTCACGAACCACTGCACGATCGCCGCGAGCAGCACGACGATCCCCCAGAGCACGAGCCAGATGAGGTGCGGTAGCGCGAGCAGGAGGCGGAAGAAGACGGTGAGCCGCGAGCGGCGCAGGTCGTACGGGTCTCCCACGACACGCACGGCATGGCGCGGCGGGCGGTCGGTGACCGCGACGAGCATCTCCGTCGGGTCGGCGTTCGGGTACCGATCCGTGACGAGCAGGAGATACGCGGTCGACTGCGCCGTGTAGCCGATCGAGTACGCGCCCGCGTCGCGCAGGCCTTTCGGCATCCGTCCGCGCGCGAGCGAGGCGAACCAGCCGAGGAAGGCGCAGACGAGGAGCAACGCTCCACCGCCGTTGAAACCGGTGGTCCGCGACCTGCGTCCCGCGCTTCCGCTCGAGACGTTGCCACCCGTGTACCCGGCGAGGGCCGCCGAGACGATCAGCGCCGGGACCGCGAGGAAGATCCTGATCAGGATCTTCCAGCGCTGCTGCGTGACCGGTTCCTCCGGCAGCCTCACGTCGATCGGATACTCCCCGGCCTCCCCCATGAATCCGGGGTACGGATTGCCGACGAGGTAGAGGTAGGCGCTGAGGTGCACCTGGTAGCGGACGTAGCCGCACATCAGGCCGTGGAACCAGCGCGGAGGCCGCCCCGTGAAGAGCGAGATGAACCAGTTCACGATGCTCGTGAGGATGATCCAGACGGTCCAGAGGAAGAACCAGACCAGATGCGGGAGCGCCAGAATCAGACGGAAGAAGACCGTCAGTCGGTTACGGCGGTAGTCGTCCTCGACGAGGAGGCCGATCGGGTGGGCTTCGTGCATGTCCCCATCTATACGCCATCCGTCAGACTGCGCCCACGTGGACGAGGCGAATCTCGACCGGGAGACAGCAGAGCGCATCGAGCAGCCGGTCGACGCGGA
>Ga0335085_10003194_pt1 | contig 28885 bp, 33 predicted proteins | sample Lox_Sample_45_FD_206712 | JGI IMG/M metagenome (GOLD analysis project Ga0335085, IMG submission 206712) | Soil microbial communities from Loxahatchee National Wildlife Refuge, Florida, United States - Lox_Sample_4.5 | ecosystem: Environmental > Terrestrial > Soil > Wetlands | place: USA... | reverse complement strand
ACAATGCATCTTCTCGGGACATCGCACCAAAATGACAGTGCACTACTGCAAGTCATCCACAATTTCCACGCGCAGCTTCAAGGAGCACTCATGTGTAGAACGTTGATCAAGACGGGGACGATTTTGATGTTGGGAGGCTTGGCATTTGCGCAGGCCGCCCCGGCAAAGCCTGCGACGGCCCCATCGGCACAACCGACCGCCATCATCGACACGACCGCCGGCAAGATGACTTGCACGCTGTTTCCGGACAAGGCGCCGATCGGCGTTACCAACTTCATCGGCCTGGCGACGGGAACCAAGGACTGGACCAACCCCGTAAGCCATGCCAAGAAACACGGCGTGCCACTGTATGACGGAACTATTTTTCATCGTGTGATCCCGGGTTTCATGATTCAGGGTGGCGATCCGGCGGGAACCGGGTCGGGGGCCGATCCAGTTGTGCCCTTCAAGAATGAAGTCTCGAAAGATCTCCTCTTCGACAAGCCGGGACGGATGGCATATGCGAATGCAGGTCCGGGAACGAATACTTCGCAATTCTTTATCACCGAAGTTGGCTTTTCGGGGCAGCAAGCCAGCATCCTGAATGGGAATTACACAATCTTTGGCCAATGCGACGAGGCGTCAGTAACGCTGGTGAAGCAGATTGCGACGATGAGCCGGGATTCGAACGACCGGCCGTATCGACCGATCAGGATTAATCACATTACGATTCAGAAGCCGGGAGCGCCTCCGATGAAACCGACAACTGCGCCGGTGAAGAAACCGGCTGCGGCTACTGCCCCGAAGCCTGCTACTACTCCTAAGTAGTGACCACGCTCGCTTCGCTTGCGGGACAGCCGAGGGCTTGTCCCTACGTGAGTTCATCAACGACCAATTGAAAGGATCTTATGAGCCGTCAACCTGGAATGTACGCTACGTTTGAAACTACGGAAGGAACGATTGTGTGCCGTCTGTTTGAAAAAGAGGCGCCGAAAACCGTTGCCAACTTCGTCGAACTCGCCGAGGGGAAACGGGAGTGGAAGCATCCCTCGACGGGAAAGAAATCCAATGATCGTCTTTATGACGGCACGATCTTTCATCGTGTGATTCCGGAATTCATGATCCAGGGTGGCGATCCGCAAGGCACGGGCATGGGCGGGCCGGGATATCAGTTCGAGGACGAGACGAAGGGCTCGCCGCACAAGTTCGACAAGCCGGGCAAGCTGGCGATGGCGAATGCGGGGCCGAACACCAATGGTTCGCAGTTCTTTATCACCGTTGTGCCCACCGGTTGGCTGACGGGCAAGCACACAATTTTTGGTGAGGTGGTGGAGGGACAGGATGTCGTGGATAAGATTACGAAGGTGGCTCGGGGGCGAAATGACCGACCGAACAAGGATGTGGTGCTAAAGAAGGTGACGGTGGAAACGGTCTAGCCGGATACAATTTTAGGGATGTTCGCCGAAATCTTCGCCTCGACCGAGGCCCTGAAGCTTTTGTTCTTCCTGGCTGTCGCATGCGGGTTGCTGTTACTAGCACGATGGAGCTCGCGGCTTGGGGCAACCAGCCTTGGCGACGCGTCTGCGGGTGATCCAAACCCCGACTCGCGGCATTTCATCTCCAATGGGGGCCTGGATCAGAAGGTGTCACCCCCATCGGCAGACGAAATTGCGGCTTCCCTGCCGTTCGACCCTTCACTCGGCAAGCTACAAATCAAGAAGTTCTATTTCGACAAAACGGACGTTTCGCCCCAGCCCAGCGATGCGGATGTTTTTGCGGATGACTTGAACGTCGAACTGTACGATCCAGACACGGGCCACGATTGGTGGCAGTCTTTCTTCATCGCGACCCCGCAGGGATTGGCGAAGATTCTGCGAGACAAGCACTGGCGATATCTGCATGCGCCGCAGATCCTCGTCTTTCCACGCTACGATCTGGAAGAGATACGGCGTGCGGTCGTGACCCGCATTGTGACGGAACATGCGTATTACAAGGGTTTGGAGAAGACAGAAGAAGAGTCGCTATAGACATTATCATCATGGCCAGCAAAAAACGGCGCGACTCAATGCCGCGCCGTTTCTGCTTCGATTCCAGAAACTGAGTCAGACTCCGATAACGCCTACCAGTTCCTTCACAGCCGCTGCGCTCTTGTCGAGCGCGGATTTCTCTTCGGGCGTCAGCTTGATTTCAATGATCTGCTCCAAGCCCTTTGCCCCGAGCTTGCATGGCACGCCGACATACAGACCGCTGATGCCGTACTCGCCTTGCAGGTAGGCGGCGCAGGGGAGAATCTTCTTCTTGTCCTTGAGGATCGCTTCGACCATTTCCGTGGTCGCAGCGGATGGAGCGTAGTAGGCCGATCCGGTCTTGAGATACTTGACGATTTCGGCGCCGCCGTCGCGTGTGCGCTGCACTAGCGCATCGAGACGGCTTTTTTCGATCAACTCTGTAATCGGGATGCCCGCGACAGTCGAATACCGCGGCAGGGGGACCATGGTGTCGCCGTGTCCCCCGAGGACGAAGGCCGTCACGTTCTCGACGCTCACCTTGAGCTCATCGGCGATAAAGGCACGGAAGCGGGCGGAGTCAAGCACGCCAGCCATGCCGATGACGCGTTCGCGGGGGAATCCGCTGAGCTTGTAGGCGGCCTGCGCCATGGCATCGAGCGGGTTAGACACGATGATCAGAATGCAGTTGGGCGAATTCTTGACCACTTCGCCCACGACCGCCTTCATGATGTTGTAGTTCGTGTTGAGCAGGTCGTCGCGGCTCATGCCGGGCTTGCGCGGGATGCCGGCAGTGATCACCACGATGTCGGAGTTGGCAGTGTCCTTGTAGTCATTCGTGCCGCTAACGTAGGAGTCGCGCTTCTCGATCGGCATAGCCTCGAGCAGGTCGAGCCCTTTGCCTTGGGGGACGCCTTCGATGATGTCGATGAGGACCACGTCGGCGAGTTCCTTGGAAGAAATCCAATGGGCGGCGGTGGCCCCTACGTTGCCGGAACCTACGATCGTTGCTTTCTTGCGCATGAAAAGACCTTCCTTGGCCACAGATTTTTACGGATTCACGCGGATAAGAAAGGGAGAAAAACTTGATCCGTGTTGATCCGTGAGAATCCGTGGAAGATGAATTTCACAACCTACACCAGCACACCCGCTCCCATGTTTTCGATCATGTAGCTGGCGAATTCGCTGGTTCTAACTTTGGTCGCTCCCTGCATGAGGCGTTCGAAATCGTACGTGACTTTCTTCTGCTCGATGGTGCGCTCCATGCTTTGCTCGATCAGTTCGGCGGCTTCGCTCCAGCCGATGTGGCGGAACATCATGACACCTGACAGGATGACCGAGCCGGGGTTGATGACGTCTTTATCGGCATATTTCGGGGCGGTGCCGTGTGTCGCTTCGAAAATGGCGTAGCCGTCGCCGACGTTGGCCCCGGGAGCGATGCCGAGTCCGCCCACCTGCGCCGCGGCTGCATCGGAAATGTAATCACCGTTCAGGTTCGGCGTGGCCAGTACAGAGTACTCTTCCGGACGGGTCACGATCTGCTGAAAGATCGAGTCGGCGATGCGATCGTTGATCATGACCTTCTTCTTCCAGGCGCCGCTGCCGTGCGTCGCACCGATTGCGGCGAGTACATCCGCAACTTCTTTCTCGACCACTTGGCGAAAAGCCGGAGGAGCGAACTCCATGCCGGGCTCGATCATCTCGGCATTCTGTGCCACCGTTAGATTCGGGTTCTTGTCCTTGTTGTCGAGGATCCAGCTCTCTCGTTCTGTGACGACCTTGTCGCGGAAGTCTTCAGTGGCGATTTCGTACCCCCATTTGCGGAACGCGCCTTCCGTGAACTTCTGGATGTTGCCTTTGTGCACCAGCGTGACGGTCTTGCGTCCGGTTTCGAGCGCTTGCTGAATCGCCATGCGTACGAGGCGCTTCGTTCCAGTCACCGAGATCGGTTTGATGCCAACGCCTGAATCAAGGCGAATCTGCTTCTTGCCGCCCTTGAGCATGTCTTTGTTGAGGAACTCGATCAGACGGGCGCACTCGGCTGTTCCCTGCTCCCACTCGACGCCCGCGTAGACGTCTTCGGTATTCTCGCGGAAGATGACGACGTTCATGCGCTCAGGATGCTTCACAGGCGAAGGCACGCCCTGGTAGTACTTCACCGGGCGGATGCAGGCATAGAGATCGAGAATCTGGCGAAGGGCAACGTTGAGCGAGCGAATGCCGCCACCAACGGGAGTAGTCAGAGGGCCTTTAATGGCGACGCGAAATTCGCGAATCGCTTCGACGGTCTCATCGGGCAGCCAGGTATCGAACTTGGATTTCGCCTTTTCTCCGGCGAAAACTTCGTACCAGGCCACGCGCCGTTTGCCCTTATAGGCCTTTTCGACGGCTGCATTGAAGACGCGCAGCGAGGCTTTCCAGATGTCGCGGCCGGTGCCGTCGCCCTCGATGAACGGAATGATGGGATTGTCGGGAATGTCATACTTGTCGCCGGCATAGCCGATCTTCTTTCCGTCCGCCGGTACCGCAACACCGTTGTAACTGCCTGACATGCTGGCCTCCGCCACCAGGAATCCCTGCCTGAAGTGAAAAACCAACAATTATAAAGAATTCCTGGCAGGTCAGGAGCAGATAATTCTTGCGGCGTGTGCCATAATCTCAGGACTGAATTCTGTGGATGCCGCCGCGACAACGGAGGTCTTATGAAGCTCCCGGCTTTCTGGGTTTTCCTCATGGCTTGCCTCACCATCTCCCTGGCCACCCGCGCGTACGCCGATGATGCGCATGAGCGCACCCAGACCGGCCACAACATTACGGTCGGTCCAAATGAGGAAGTCAGCGAAGCGACCTGCTTCGGATGCAGCATACGCGTTCGCGGCCATGTGTCGGGCGATGTGACGACCTTCGGAGGCAGTGTCGTTGTCGAAGAAAAGGGCCAGGTAGACGGGGACATCACCACCTTCGCGGGGGGATTGAGGCTGGATCGAGCGGCCACGGTGGATGGTGACGTTGCGATCTTTGGCGGTCAACTTCGCCGTGACCCGGCTGCGACCGTTGGTGGTGATGTGGCCACCTTCGGTGGCGTGGGTTGGATCCTGCTAATTTTCGTTCTTCCGCTCGCGCTAGTGGTCGGGTTTGTGGTGTTCGTGGTATGGCTGATTCGCAAGCTGTTACGTCCGGCTGTACCCGGGACGAGATGGGTGCAGGCTCCGGGACGGCAACAATAGTTCGTCGTTTCCGACCTTGCGAGGACGGACACATTGTGTTCGCTTAACGGAAATTGTGCTCTCCAACAGCTGCTGATCTTCCCTTCCTGGACTATAATGCCGCGCCATGATGCTGGGGGCGGCAATCATCGGACCGATTGAGGTTGTTGTCTCTGCCTCCGAACCCTCGTCCTCCCACCTGCCGGAAGCGATTCTGGGATTCGCATCAACCGTGATCTGGGGCGGTATTATTCTTCTGGCACTGATTGTCTTCCGCGTTCCAATCAGGAATTTTCTGGCGACACTGGGCGGGCGTATTACGAAACTCTCGATTGTGGGAGTGGAATTGGAGTTGGCTGCAGTACCCAAAGCAGAACTGACGGAAGACGCCAAATCGTTCGGCGGCATGGACCCGCAGGACCTGACCTCGACCACGAGCTTCGCGTTGCAGCGAGCTCTCGACGGACCGATGCTGCCCCATTCCTACGCCATCATCGATCTCGGGATTGGCAAGAGCTGGTTAATTTCCCGTCTCTTTATCTTTGCCATCATGTTGCGTCAAGTACGTGGGGTGCGTTGCTTTGTGTTTCTCGATCGGAGTAGTGGAGTCCCATTCAAGTACCTGGGAACAGTCTCTACCGAGGATGTTCGAGGCGCGTTCGCGCAGCACTATCCGTGGCTAGAACGAATTTTTGCCAAGGCTTACAAGGACAAACTATGGAACTTCCCGATAACGGCAGAGACGATGGAAAAACCCCGACGTCTTGATCGAAACTTTGCCGCCACAGTTTTGCAAGAGTTCGTATTGCTTCTCAAGCAGGAACGATGGTTTCCCTCCGCCAATAATCCCAACCAGACACCTCCCGAACAACTTCCGTCCGACGTGAAAAGCAGGATTTCGGCAGGTCCATGGGTACAAGTTGGCGGCAACATGGAGTACGGCACGTGGATTAATTCCGAACTGCTTTTTATCGATTTCAAAGGGGTGATCCAAACCGACCAGATGCCGCTTGCCCTCAGGACCCAGGACAAACTGGCCGAACTCGTAAATTGCAGAGCGTCCTTCGTTGCCCTGGTCCGCAGTTCCGGTCAGTTCGTCGCGCTGGTTGATCGAGCGAAGATACTGGAAGATCTTGTTCCCAATCCGGCCGACAAAGGTTAGTTCACCACCTTCTGGTGCCAAACGTCTTGCGGATTCCGATGCTGTTGTAGCGACCCCAAGGGCCGTTATTTCCTAGGTCGGCGGTGCCTAGATTCTTGTCGCGCGAACCCAGGCGCTCAAACAGAAAGTGCTGCGTGATGCGGAGCTCGAATCCCTTCGTGAGGTAGATGCCCGCTCCCCAAGAATGCTCGATCCCCATCGCGTCCCACGACCAGGTGTAGAGCGTTTGCGGCACATTCTTTCCGAACAGGAAGGCAGGCGCGCCATAGAGCATGAAGCGCCGCAGGGGCCCCCGGCCAAACGGACGAACTTCGAGAATTCCGGATAACATGTAGCGCGCAAACATGCTGCAGGGTGCGTTGACGCCGCCGTAGTCGCCGGCATTTCCCGTGCAGATATTTGGATCGATTTCGTTATGCGGCGGGGCAAGATCAAACTGGGCCCATCCCCACAACATGTCCTTTGGGAAGAACATTCGTTCTTCCGGACTGGCCGGATGCCACGTACCCTGGCCGGTTGCGCCGCCTGCAAAGCTGGACGACTCGGAAGTCTGCGCTCCCGCCAGCGAGATCAGAACTAGAACGGCCAGGATCGTCCAGGCCCAAGTTTTCATTTTGCCTCCCAAATTGGTATGAACGGAGCAGGCCGTCGCCGGGTCGCGTGCGCTCCGGAAATGCGGCTTGCTGGTGCTGAACAGAGCGCCACATTGTAACCGAGGCATGCCTGTGGGCCGATTCTCCGCGGAGGTTCGGGTTGAGGGAATGCTCAGAACAGGTGTTTCGAAAGCAGGAAGTAGCTGGCATCTTCCAGAATTCATATCCCACGTTCGATTTCTTCCATTCATAGTACTTTCATACGAGTGTAAATCTCTGTAAGCTGCACCAAAACAAAGGGCTAGCGGTTTGGTGCGAGGATTGCACTTAAGGGATGTACAGCATCACCCAGGACCCCTATGCCCCAAGAGATTTCAGTCTCGTACCAAGCGATCAAGAGCAAGGTCTACCGCCTGATTGACGCACTGGTGGTTGGAGAAAAAAGCGAAGCGGAAGTGCAGGAATCTGTTCGGCGCTGGTGGTCGCTGATCCACCCTGCCGATCGGCCGGTCGCACAGAAGTACCTGTTAATGGTTTTGGGACGCTCCAACTCGGCACTCGATGCGATGGGTACGGAATTGCTGTCCGTGAGCGGCTGCGAACCTGTTCAGCCCAGGCTTACTGAGAGCCTGCTGCCTTCCAAGCGCATGCGGCTGATGGAGCGCACCATGAAGGAAACCTCTGTGCGCACCGCCATCTAGCGCGAGAGCAGAATTTACAATTTATTGCCTTGCGTTCCGCCTGCTTTATCTCTATCTTCCTCTAAATCTTTGCAGTATTTCTGTTTGGTTTATTGGGGGCGCCCTAGTGTGCCCGCTGATCAGGAGAGGGGAATGAGAACGCTTCTTCGCAGAAAGGCAACTTACTTCGTCATCGGAGCTGCATTGACTATGGCAACCTCGCTCATTGCAGGATCGGGACTGTATAGCTTTACGTTGAACTCAATCGACGGCAATCCTGCGCCTCTTGCCAGCTACAAAGGAAAAGTGGTGTTGATCGTCAACGTCGCCAGCCAGTGTGGCTACACGCCTCAATACAGCGCGCTGGAGTCGATTTACGAGAAGTACAAGAGCCAAGGCTTCGTAATCCTAGGCTTTCCGGCCAATAATTTCGGGGCACAGGAGCCGGGCACGAATGAAGAAATCAAGACTTTTTGCGCCCGAAAGTACAACGTGACCTTCCCGATGTATGCCAAGATCTCGGTTAAAGGGAGCGATCAGGCTCCGCTATACTCTTACCTCACGAAAGAGACAGGCTCCGGCATCGCCGGAGAGATCAAATGGAACTTCACGAAGTTTCTCGTCGACCGCAATGGAAACGTAGTACAGCGATTCGAACCTGCCGTCACTCCAGACTCGCAGGAGATGACCTCTGCGATTGAGTCACGGCTAAAGCAATAGGGCCAAAATCAACTGACCCCCTCTCGCCGTGAGGGGAACGGCGGGAGTGGGTCAGTTTCACGGAAGGCGCTGGAGTTTTTCCTGCTCTCTTCTCGGCCCCGTCTCTTAGTTCTGGTTGAGAGGGTTAAAGGTAAGAATGCCCGCTTCGTCGTTGGAGCAAACGCCGGCCGGGTCAACGCGAACCACAGCATCTTCCTCAGCGCAGAACGCACGGATACCCGTCTGGTTAATCGTGATCGGAGTGGCAAGGGCCGTATAGCCCACGTTCACGCCTCCGGCAACCGTCCCAGCAGCGGCAGCAAAGTTATATCCACTCTTGCCACTACCCGCGGGATTGCCGTTATTGGCCAGCACGGCGTCAATCAAGCACGCGTGCGCTGTGCTGGCGACACAGGCTGCGCCGAGAGGGCCGCCAAGATTTACCAAGCCTGCTGCATATCCGACACTGGGATAGGTCGAGTTGTAGGTGACTTCGGCCGTGTTAATAGTCCGAATAGACGATACCGCCGACGACTCATTGGCGGCCATACGCGCGCGCAACAGGTTCGGAATGGCGATGGCTGCTATGATCAGGATGATCGCTACGACAATTAGCAACTCAATAAGTGAAAAGCCCTTCTGTTTCCGCATTTACATTTGTCCCTTCTGTATGAATAAGTTTCTAATGGCCACACTCGGCCACTCTTACTGCTGCACTTACCACTCCAACCTGATTGGCGACATCGCTAACATCCACGCAGACGCAAACGATTCATTCTCATCAGTCGCGTTACGATGCACGAGGTATAGCGAGTACGCGAACGAGGGCGGCGCTGACACGATTTGTTATCGAGATGACACTTATCCGCAAACACATGATTACAATCACAACTTACAGACGCGTGCGACACGAATCGGCAGCAGAGAACCTCCCGGTCATAGATTAGGTTAGGGCGTTCTAATTAAACGGTTGGTTATATTCTATCTGTAACTAACTTAAGGTATGTCTTTCGCTCAATGTAATTCCTGGAAGAACTGCAACGTGTTCCCGTCCGGATATTGCACCAGGAAAAAGCAATCGTGAAACTCGCGGTCATCGGTCGGTTCCATCCGAAGCTTGATGCCTCGTGCTTTGAGTACGGCCGCAAGTGCGTCGACATTCGAGATCAGAAAGCCCAACCTCACTATACCCTGCAGGTGGTCGCGTCCATCAATTCCGGGATCTTCATTCCCACGGCTTCGAATGCAACTGACTCTTGAAATTCAATGAGCTCCAAGGTGAACCCATTGAGTTCGAGGACAACAATTCGGAGGTTGTGCCCGGGAAGATCCATCCTTATACCACGCGCTGCTAGCGTCCGCGTTCGCGACGGTGATTCCAGCCCACGTCGATTTCAGGTTGGCAGTCGCTGTCGCTGCGGCCGCAGTCGGACTCGTTGTGGATTGAGCAAAGACGGATCGTGGTCCAACAATGCCTACCACCAGAAGCGCGAAGACTAGGGCCATCCAACGAGCCTTCATAAGTTCACTCCCACGAAGATCGCGCTGCCGCACCGCGTTAAACATCGTAGTAGAGAGCGAATTCGTAGGGGTGGGGCCGCCGCCGAATTGCGTTTACTTCCTTTGAACGCTTGTAGTCGATGTAAGTCCGGAGAAGTTCTTCGGTAAAGACGTCGCCCTTGAGCAGGAAGGCATGATCATGCTGCAGCGCGTCCAGAGCATCCCCGAGTGATCCTGGCATGGATGGAATCCCGGACACGAGCTCTGGATCCAGGTCATAGATATCTTTGTCGAGTGGCGGTCCGGGATCCATCTTGTTTTCGATCCCGTCAAGCCCGGCCATCAGCATCGCGGCAAATGCCATGTACGGATTACAACTCGCATCGGGCGGGCGGAACTCTACTCGCTTGGCCTTCGTCGAAGCGGAATACATGGGAATCCGGCAGGCCGCTGAGCGATTGCGTCGGGAGTAGGTGAGGTTTACCGGCGCCTCGAAGCCGGGCACCAGGCGCTTGTAGGAGTTGGTTGTGGGAGCGATGATCGCAGAAAGCGCAGGTCCGTGCTTGATCAGCCCACCGACGTACCACAGCGCTAACTGCGAGAGACCGGCATAGCCATCACCGGCAAACAGGGGCTCGCCGCCCTTCCACAGTGACTGGTGGGTGTGCATACCGCTGCCGTTGTCGCCGAATAAGGGTTTAGGCATGAACGTGACCGTCTTTCCATTGCGGTTCGCCACGTTCCTCACGATGTACTTGTAAAGCAGCATCTTGTCGGCGGAACGCAGCAGCGAATCGAACTTAAGATCGATCTCGGTCTGGCCCCCGGTGGCGACTTCGTGATGGTGGCGTTCCACCTCGATGCCGCAACTCTGCATGGTCAGAACCATCTCGGAGCGCAAGTCCTGATGGTGATCCGTCGGCGATACGGGAAAATAGCCTTCGCGATAGCGCGGGCGATAGCCGAGATTGTTCGCTTCCCTGCCCGAGTTCCAGCGTCCCTCCTCCGCGTCGACGTAGTAGAAGCCGTACTGCTCACGCTGATCGAAGCGCACGTTGTCGAAGATGAAGAACTCGGCCTCAGCTCCGAAGTATGCGGTATCCGCAATGCCGGTCGAGGCGAGGTAGTTCTCAGCCTTGCGAGCGATGTAGCGGGGATCGCGGTCGTAGGATTGTTTGGTGACGGGATCGACCACGTCGCAAACCAAGACCAGCGTGGAGACTTCGGTGAAAGGGTCGAGAAGATGGCAGGCGGGGTCGGGTTTGAGCAGCATATCGCTCTCGTGGATGCCCCCCCAGGCTCGAATCGAAGACCCGTCGATGCCGAATCCTTCGTCGAACGAGGCTTCCGTGAGTTGTTCGATGGGATAGGAGACGTGATGCCAGAGTCCGGGAATATCGGTGAAGCGGAGATCGAGGATCCTGGCATCATGCTTCTTGGCGAATTCCAGGACGGTCTTGGCGTCTGCCATACAGGCTCCTTCGCGGGAATTGCTAGCTCAAAGTAACGCGTGCGGGGTTGCCGCAGGCGGGCAGGCTGCTACAATCGGTCGCGTTATGCGGACTGGAGAGTCTAAAGCTGTCAGGTGCGGCGGGCAATTCGATTGTTTTTATTGGCCGGATAAACGAGGATTATGAGGAAAGATCAGGCGGCGGGAATTCGCTTCCGCAGGGGCAAGCAGATGAGACGTTGCCCGAGATTCCGCATCGTTCTGGGAGCAACCCTGTGGGTATGCAGCGGACTCGCACTTTACGGATCGGCCCAAACAAATCCGGAACACTGTAGCGCTGACGGCCCACGTGACGAAACTGGCTTCCCACACTGTTGCGCAGACGGCTCCATGCCGGATGGTGTCAACCAGTGCTGGTGCGATCCGATAATTGTTCGGGGCGATTATCACAACCCAAAGCATGAATACGAGGTCCGAGTGCCTGAAGGAGTTGCCGAAATTCTAAGTTGCGAGGGGATCGGACACGGTTTCACCGTCTCCCTGGCGCAGTTGGACACTGGCAATGGAGACTACGGCCAGAACCAGATTAATATCGCGGGACCCGAACGAAGCCGGAAGACGTTTCAGCAACTGATTGATGACTGGCATCGACTAAGAACATCCAGCCAAAACGATGATACGAACGATGAGCAGTTTGATGGACCGGAGCGAACAACGTTGTCTTCGCTGCCGGCGCTCCATTTTAAGTTAGTTCGCACTGACCGCTATTTAGGAAAGATCATCATTGAACAGATCATGGCGAATAACCCGCATAAAGATATTGTCTATTCCATCACGTTGATTTCCCAGGTCGAGAAGTACGAAGGGAATCGAAAGCTTTTCAAGAAGCTCGTGGATGGTTTTCGGTACGTCCCAACCGCAGAGGCGGTAAGCAAATAGTCTTGGACTTGAAGCTGGCTACTGACAACTGAGAACTGGTTTGCATGGACTTTGATCAACTCGAAACGTTTCTGGAAGTGGCGCGGCACGCCTCGTTCTCGCGGGCGGCGGAGAAGCGTTTTCGAACGCAGCCGGCGATCTCCTCGCAGATTCGTGGCATCGAGGAAGAGGTCGGGGCCAAGCTGTTTGACCGTTCGGGCGGGAAAGTTTCCCTGACCGCCGCAGGCAAGGCCTTCCTGAAATACGTCGAGGACACGCTCGACGCTCGAAAAGCCATGCTGGTCTCCATCGCTGAGATGGAGCGCGTGCCCCGCGGTGAAATCATCGTCGGCGCCAACGAGGGCACTTGCCTGCACATCTTGCCTCATGTTTTTGCGGACTTCAAGAAGCAGTATCCTGACGTCTCGGTCAATATCAAGCGAGCCGATTACGCCAAGATTCTGGAATCAATCATCGATAACTCGGTCGACTTCGGTGTGATTTCCCTTCCCGTTACTGACAACCGTTTGACGGTGGTGCTCATCCATCGGGATGAGCTGATCCTGATTGCTCCGCCAAATCACCCGCTGGGGAAGATAAAATCCGCCACGATTGCCGACGCCAGCAAGTATCCGCTGATCGTTCCCAAGGTGGGACACACGCGTGACAGCATTGAGCAGCTCTTTCATGAGCGCAGGCTCAAGCCGAATTTCACCATGGAACTGGACTCAAGCGAACTCCTGAAGCGCTTTGTAGCGGCCGATGTGGGAATCGGTTTCATCGCCCGCTCAAACGTAGAGGAAGATGTGCGGGCACGAGTTCTGGCCGCGATTCCCATTGCCGACGCCCAGGTAAGGCGTGATCTTGCGCTGGTATTCCGCAAAGACAAGGCGCTCAGCCGCGCTTCGCTGGCGTTCATCGACATTGCGGTGAAGCACAAATCCATGCAAGAACTGGTGCCGACGCCCACCCGATGATGAAGGCCCTTGCCACCGCATTGCAAATGTTCCTGCTTGTGGTGATCTGTTCTGAGGCTGCAGGTCAAGCCTCTTCGCAGAAGTCGATCAACCAGATGCCAGCGTCGGCCAAGCAGCTGATTTCCATCAAGGTCACCGGAAGTCAGCGCTTCAGCGAACAAGCAGTCATTGCTGCAAGCGGCCTGCAGTTGGGCACTGCCGTCAATGAGGAGGACTTCAAGACAGCGGCACGGCGCCTCGGGGACTTCGGAATCTTCAGCGATATCGCTTACAACTACTCGTACTCCGGCGCCGGGACAAAGCTCGTCCTGCAGGTCACCGACGCGGCGAAGTTCGTCCCGGCGCGCTTCGAAGATTTCGTGTGGTTCTCTGACGAGGAATTAATCCGCCGAATCAAGGAACGCGCCCCGCTGTTCAACGGAGAGCTCCCTCTCTCAGGGCGGCTTGCCGACCAGGTGTCCGATGTGTTGCAGACGATGCTCGTCGAAAAAGCCATTCCCGGGCATGTGGAGTACGAACGGTCGGGAAAATCCGACGGGCCGGTCGACTCAATCGTTTACCGTGTATCCGACGTATTGATTCAAATTCGCAACGTCGAGTTCACGGGTGCTGGTGATGCCGAAGAAGCTTTGAAATCCGCAGCAAAACGAGTCTTCGAGACCGAATACTCGCGCGGCGTCTTGCAGGCGCTTGTGCAGCACCAGCTCATGCCGGTGTACCAGGGGCGCGGATACCTGAAGGCCAGTTTCAGCGAGCCGCAACCCAAAGTGGTCAAGCGTCCCGCGGAAAACGAGAATGAAAGCAGCATTCGCAACCTGACGATTGTGGATGTCTACTTTGCGGTGACGCCCGGCTTGCAGTACAAGCTGAAGTCGGTGGAATGGTCGGGAAACCATGAGTTCCCCACCGATACGCTCCAGAAGATGGTGCGTGCCCAACCCGGCGAACCGGTGAACATGGTGCACCTCGCCGACAATCTCAAGGACGTTCAGACTCTCTACGGATCGCGCGGGTATGTCACGGCCGTGATCAAGGCCGACGCGGGCTTCGATGATGCTGCCGCCACGGCGCTGATTCACCTCAATGTAACCGAGGGCCCCGTTTTTCATATGGGCGAGCTCGAGTATCGAGGGCTCGACAACAGCCTCACTGCGAAGCTGCACAATCTGTGGAAGATTCGTCCCGGCGACGTCTACGACGTCACGTATCTAAGCGGTTATCTTCGAGAAGCTCACAAGCTCTTGCCTTCCAATTTCGACTGGGACGTCTCTTCGCACGTGACCGCGAACGCACGTGACAAGACGGTAGACGTCGATCTGATCTATACGGTGAAGGCCCCGAAGTAGGGTTTACACCTGAGCTTGTTCGCTTTTTGGAAATAAATCTGGACGCCTTGTCAGGAAGCCAGCCGGGGAGGTACTCTAGCCCTCTCTCTCACGTGGATATTCGGTCGCGGGCTGCAAAGGCTGCGAACGCAGCAACAGCCCGCGACCGGGGATCCTTTCGGAGGGAGTTGGACTCTTCGGGGGGATGTGCCGTATCGCTGGCTCCCTCATGCAGGTGAGATCGGTCGGCGCAGATATCAAAGTGGAGAAGTTTGCCCGGGCCCTCCCCCAAATACGATCCGGGCATATGGCGGAGGCGCGCTCCCGTGCGTCTCCGCATTTTTTCGGTCGGGATGCAGCACGTTCGCTCGTGGTACTACACAAGCTTCTTGATTGTTATTGTTTTCTGACTTGTAACTTCCTACGGGCTGGGGCATCTTTAGATCAGAATCTGGGGAGTTTCCATCCAAACCCCAACCCTGCACGAAGACCATAAGGAGATTGAGTGATGAATGTTCGAACTCGGAACGCTGGACTTGTACTTTTCAGCCTGCTGATGATTGCCGGCCTGACGGTTACCTCGGCTGTCGCTGCCGGGAAAGCCTTCACTGGAACCGTGAGTGACGCGATGTGCGGCGCCAAGCATATGGGCTCTGCCGCAGAGTGTACGCGCGGCTGTGTTTCGAAGGGATCGAAATACGCCCTGGTCGTCGGTGACAAGGTCTACACACTGGACACCACCGACAAAGCTGCATTGGCCACGCTCGACAAGCAGGCAGGAGAAAAGGTGACCGTGACGGGCACCGAGAAGGACAACACGATCACGGTGAGTTCCGTTAAGGCCGGGTCGTAGACGCCGTTGCAGGTGCGATCTCGCAGTCGCTTGTGTCGCTCCGCGACTTAAGTATTAAACCACGAAGGATCACGAAGGGAACCAGAAGAATCGGAATTCCTTGGTGATCGTTCGTGGTTTGTGTCTTTGCCGAACCGCCACCTTCCTGCCGGACGCCGCTTCTTCTTGAAAAATCAGGTTCTTATCCCAAAAATTCACATCAGCTTTACAGGGCATTGTGTTAGATTGTGCATTCTTACCATTAAAAATTTTACTGGGCGGAGGATCGTTGAATTGGGCAAAGACATGGTTCCGAAGCGGATTTTCTTCACCAAGGGAGTGGGGAAACATCGCGAGCGGCTGACGTCGTTTGAGTTGGCATTGCGTGACGCCGGGATCGCCGCCCAGAATTTGGTGCGCGTCTCTTCCATTTTTCCACCCAACTGCAAACTCCTGGCCCGTAAGGAAGGCGTGAAGTACCTGCATCCGGGCGAGGTAGTCTTCGCCGTCGTCGCCGAGAATTCCACGCGAGAACCGCACCGCTTGTTGGCCTCTTCGATCGGAGTGGCCATTCCCGCTGACCGTAATACATATGGCTACCTGAGTGAACATCACTCCTTCGGCGAAACCGAAGACGCTGCTGGCGAATACGCCGAGGAACTCGCTGCGGAAATGCTCGCCACCACGTTGAATGTGGAATTCGATCCCGACCGCTCCTGGGACGAGAAGAAGCAGATTTACCGTCTCTCGAACAAGATCGTGCGAACGGCCAACGTTACGCAGTCGGCGGTCGGCGACAAGCGCGGCCTGTGGACCACCGTTATCGCTTCTGCGGTTCTCATTTTTGACTAGGCACCAGGACCAGGAAGCTCCAGGCTTGCGGTCTGATCCAGTCCGAGTATCTCGAACACGCCGTTGACCACCCGGTCACAACGGACAGCGTGGAACTGAAAACATCGGGCCGTGGTCGCTCCCACCGCGGCGTAGAGCTGCTTGCGCAGTTTGGCGTGGGCCCGGTGCAAGCGAACCTTGACGTTCTCCTGCGTGAGATTCAGGCATTGAGCCGTTTCGTCTGTACTCATGCCCTCGATATCGCGCAACACAAAAACCAGGCGGTGCTCCTCCGACAGTGACAGTACTGCCTTCTCGATCACACAAGAGAGTTCCCTGTCATAGACCTCCTGCTCGGGACTGCGATCTGAAGAAGTGGCAGTGTTCATGAAGTCTCCATTGGATGAATCTGGACTATCGAGTGACCGAAACCGGGACCTCCGCCGCGTGCGGCCCAGAGCGTCATGGATCGCAATGCGCGTCAGCCATGTGCTGAATTTTGCCCGACCCTCAAAGCTGGCAAGATTCTGGTAAGCCCGGACGTAGGCGTCCTGCATCACGTCTTCGGCTTCGACATCGTTCCGCAAAATGGCCCGCGCGACCCGGTAGAGCCGCTGGTTGTGACGCCGCATCAATAGTTCGTATAGCGCGGTATCTCCTGCCAACACGCGCTCTACTACCTGCTCGTCGCTCCAGTCCTCTTTCCTTCCCTGTTCCAGCAGAGCCGCACTGGCCATCGAAGTTCCTCCCAAAGTATTGAGTCGGAAAATCACTCTTGGTTACAGGATTTTTGCGGACGCGTTCTTTTGACAATCTTCTTACAAGTCACAGTAGTCGATCCTGTAACCAGAGCCTCTAAGTCGTGCTCAGCACGACAGACGCAAAAGTGCCGTCGCTTCGCGACGAGCCAGTCGTCAAGCCAGGAGATGTTCGTATGAAATATCGTAGTGTCGGAATCGTGCTCGCATTGGCGTGCGCCGGAATTGGATTGTTGGCTCTTCCCGGGCGCACCTCGTTGAAGTCCAGCCAACACGCCGGACCCGCGAAGACGGTGGAAGATCGTGCCATCCAGAAGTTCGAGCAAGGCCGCCACATCTTCCGTTTTGACACGTTCGGCGACGAAGGCTTTTGGGGAGACTCGCTCAAACTTCATCAGGCCATCGAAGGCAGCAAGTTCTGAGGCGTAGGCGATGGAGTAAGCCCGAACTCTGCTCTGTCTTTCGGCCTGAAGGTCGACGTCGATGCCCTGCCCGACTCATTGATCGAGAAGTTGAAGAACGGCCAGGTCGATCTCGATGGTACAGCTGTCACACTAACCTTAATGCGGCTGGATTCCGTGGTTGGCGTCACGGGATTTTTCAACTCTGATGGCAGCTTGAAATCGGTCGGCATCCAATGCGCCCTCTGTCATTCCACGGTCAACAACTCACTGGCTCCCGGTATTGGACATCGTCTTGACGGCTGGGCAAACCGTGATCTCAATGTTGGCCAGATCATCGCTCTTGCACCCGACCTTCAGCCATTTGCCGACCTGCTCGGAGTGGACCAATCCACGGTATGCACCGTTCTCGAAAGCTGGGGGCCCGGTCGCTTCGATGCGGAACTCCCTCTCGACGGCAAAGCATTTCGTCCCGACGGGAAAACGTCCGCCGTCCTCATCCCTCCCGGCGTTCGGACTCGCTGGTGGCAATCTGCACACTTGGACTGGTTGGGGCTCGGTCACGTACTGGAATGCTTTTGTGGCGAACCTTGAGATGCATGGCCAAGGCAACTTCTACGATCCGCGACTCGACAATGCCGATCAATTCGCTGTTGCCGCAAGGGCGGGCTTCGGGCATGTGACCAACACAACCGACCTGATTACTCCGAAACTGGCTGCATTGCACATCTATCAACTTGGGATTCCGGCGCCGGACGCTCTATCAGGAACCTTCAACGAAGCGGCTGCGAAACGCGGAGCGAAGATCTTCAACTAAACAGGAAAGTGCGCGACCTGCCGTGTGTCTCCGTTGTACACCGAACCGGGATGGAATCTCTACACTCCGGATGGGGTTTGCATGGATAGCTTCCAAGCCGACCGTTCTCCAGAACACCGCTATCGCACTTCGCCGCTGGGTGGGTTATGGACGCATACCAAGGGAGGTTTCTATCAACGGCGGTCGCTTTGCGACGCTGACGGATGTTGTGAATCACTACAATTCCTGCTTCAGTCTCGGGTTCGGCGATCAGGACAAGGCGGATGTGGTGGAGTACTTGAAGTCGATTCCGGGAGCGAGAGCCGACTAGAAAGGGATGCCACAGGTTGAAACGATAAGCACTGCTAAATCACTGTATTAGGAGGAAACTGAAAAAGAGAGACGTAGCACTTTGGTAACCATTCTGATTAGCCGGATGTAATCTTCCATTAACAGGGATCAGTTATCATTAAAGTGGAAGCCAAGACTAGGGAGTCAGCGTTGGACATCGAAACACGCCGAAAAAAGCAGCAGGCGCTCATGGTGCAGTTGGTGGAGCGCAAGGTGCGCTCTCGCGCCCAACAGCTCTATGAAACCAGAGGCCAAGCGGAAGGAAGAGAATTAGAGGATTGGTTTCAAGCAGAGTCAGAAGTGCTTGAAAACAGCATCGTTGCCCCGTTGTACCGCAGGATGCGTACAAGTGGTCCATTGCCCGAATCCAGCGAAGCCACCGCCGAGATCAACAACTAAGATTAGATACCGAAATCATGAGGGCGTCCGTGAGCGGACGCCTTGCCTCTCTTATAGCTATTTCCGGCTTCCCGCCTTACTCGCCTTGCGGCTGCCCGAACCCCTCTTGGCTTTTTCCAGCCGTTCGATCACAGCGCCGACGATGATTGGCAGTCCCACCGTCGCATCTACAAAGACCTCGCCAAACTTGCCTCCTTCCGACGGAGGCACGAACTTTCCCCAGGAGATTGCTTCGCTGTATGGACTTCCCGACAGTCCACCCCAGTAGACCGGTTCCGGGCAGATGCGCAGACCATAGTGATAGCGCTTGAGGGGAACATTTTCTCCCAGCCTGCGGTGACGAAGCTCGATGAAGGGTCCGAACTGTTGGGACCAGTTCCGGGGCACTCCTCCTCCGATCGTAAAGATTCCCAGTTTTTTCTGGCGCAACAGCGTGGCGGCGAAGTGCTCCAGATCTTCAAATGGATCGAAGCGAATCTTGTGTCGTCCGGTCGATTCCCGCAGCCGGTTATTCAATGCGGTATCGAGCCCAAGTTCTGAATCGCTGAAGGCCGGAACGAACACCGGCACTCCTTTCTCATACGCCGACTTCAGGATTCCCCGCTGACCTTGCGCGTGCTTGGCCAGATACGCGCCGACCGCATGGTTAAGCTTGTAGGAACACATAACCTCATTGTGATCCCAGGCGTCGAGAATGGCGGACATGACTTCCTCGACGTCATCAAGATTCTGCTCGGGCTCCAGCGTGTCATAAACACGGTTGTAGCCCTGCTCATAGAGTTCCTCGTCCGAGACTTCAGGATTGGCCCGGAAGTGCGCCCGGCCCGTGGCCTCGACTAGTCCGTGCGCCATCAGGGCTCCGGTCGAAACAATGGCGTTCACGATGCCACGATCGATCAGCTCCGCGATAATCAATCCCTGCTTGGCGACGGTCATCGCTCCAGCCAGGGTCATCACAACGAAGGCATCTTCGTCGAGAGCCATAGCCTCGAGAACATCGGCAGCTTCGCCCAGTTGGCGACCAGTGAAGGCGGTCTTGGCCATGGCCCGGACGAGGTCGTCAACAGACGAGATCTTCCCCAGATCGAGCGGCTCAAGGGGAATTAGCCGATCCTCGATCGGATCATGCAGATGACGGTCCTTTCCTTCCCCACCGAGTGACTGCTGCCCCTGCGAATTATGATTGCCCTGTTTCACGCGAGCCTCCAAGCCGGTTACTTTTCCCCGATCCAATACTGTACAGGAAGCGCGTGAAATGTTGCCACGCGCGACAACACTCATCGGTGCCGTATGCTGTACGAGCAAAGAATTCAGATCGTCTTCACGGCTGGGTCCGAGGTCAGCTTCTCCATGCCAGGCAAACGCGCCTTCGACGAACAACTGGCCGCACTCGAGGACTTGCGGAGAGCTCCCGCTGAGACGCGAGTTGCCTCGCTGCGGAAAGGTCTCAATCACCGCAACAACTTCATTGTGGCCAAGTCCGCGGACCTGATCCGCGAGTTCAACTTAACGGAACTGACTCCGGATCTTCTGAGCGCCTTCGACCGGTTTTTCGAGAATGCCGAGAAAACCGACCCGCAGTGCTGGGCGAAGAATTCCATCAGCCAGACCCTGGCCGCTTTCGAACTGCAGGAGTCGGATGTGTTTCTTCGTGGCATGCGCCATATCCAACTGGAGCCCGTCTACGGCGGCCGTTCCGACAGCGCCGGTACACTACGCGCCACCTGCGCACTCGCTCTGGTGCAATGCCGCAGCCTGAATGACTCAGACCTGCTTGGACACCTGCTCCAACTGCTGGCGGACAGCGACAAGGCAGTTCGAGCGGAAGCAGTGCGAGGGATCGAACAGGTCGGCTCTCCATCAGCCGTGTTGCTGCTTCGCCTCCGAGCCACTCTAGGCAAAGACGAACCGGAGGTGCTCGGGGCTTGCTACGCGGGCATCCTGCACCTCGAAGGAGTGAAGGCCATCCCTTGGATCAGTCGCTTTCTCAGTTCGGAGGACGATGCCGCCAGCGAAGCTGCTTTGGCAATTGCGGGCACACACTCTGTGGAAGGTTACCAGGCGTTACGTGAAAGTCTGAACGCGGCGCACGATCCATGGTTCCGGTCCGTTCTGCTGTCTGCGATCGCCTTAACACGTCAGGATGTAGCCATTGATTTTCTTCTTAACCTGGTGCGGACCGAATCGCTGGATCCACAACATGCGATGGAAGCTGTCCTTCGCTCGATGCCTTCACAGGATGTACTCGACCGGCTCGAGAAGGTGGTGGCTTCAAATCCGCGGCTTGCCCGCACTTTCGCCTCTCTGCGGAAACCCTGAAAGAAAAAGCCCGGACGCCGAGCGCCCGGGCTGCTTAACAAATACCTCAGGTTTGACTACTGAACCACGAGTGTGACGGTGGTGGTATGCGTCTTACCGCCGCCACTGCCCGTGACAGTGATGGTGTAGTGTCCCGCTGTCGCGTTGCTGCTCACACGGATCATCATGAGAGCCCGTCCCGCACCAGTGATCGACGCCGGGTTGAACTTCACCTGCACGCCAGCCGGTTGTCCTGAAGCGGACAACGAGATGGAGGAGCTGAAGCCGCCCGAAACCGTGGAAGTAACGCCCGCGCGGCCAGTGGCGCCACGAGCAACTCGAACGACCTTGGGCGCTGACGCCAACGAGAAGTCGGCATTCACCCCAGCCAGGTCGTCGATCAGGTCCTGTCCTGTCGGGCTACCCCAACCGGTGACCAGATCGAATCCAACGGTGCAAGCGAAGCCGTTGTTTCCGCTGGTCGTATCGTGGAAATCGGCATTGTAGTTCGAGCCCAAACCGATGTCATAGATAGTCGGGTTGATGAAGCCGAGCGGACCTTGCCCATTCTGCGTGGATTGTTGATTGACAAGTGCGAGGAAGCCAGCCCACATCGGCGCTGCGAAGCTAGTGCCGCCATACAGGTTGGCGGTACAGCTGGTTTGGTCAGCGCAAACGTAGAAGCTGAAGTCCGAGTTCGCCGAAACGTCCGGGCCATTGCGCTTCGTCTGCGAGCAACTGGCGCAACCCGCGGCGGTGGCAACCTGGTACGAGGGAATGGCGATGTTGTTCGTCGAGATGCCGCCACCGCTATCGGACCAGCCCGTTTCAGAGGCCCAGCCGCCACCGGCGCCGGTGGTCTTCAGACTGGTTCCGCCGACGGTGGTGATCAGGCCATCGTCTGCGGGCCAAACGAAGTTGCCGGCCAGCCACTTGCCGCTGTCGCCCGAGGCCTGGAACAGGTTCTGGCCCTGCGCCTGGAACTCGAGGAAGAACGGCTCGGCGACGCTCACGTCAGCCGGCCGCCACGCCCACGAAGAGCTCAACTGCGCATCCAGAGGATTCGCAGTTGCCATGGCGTTGAAGATCGCGGCATCGTCAACGGTGTTGGCATCGCCGACGTAGACCACCAGGTTGTCGAGGTTCGGAGCCATGCCGAGTGCCTGCGTGATATCGAGTGTTTGTTCGGTATCATCGCAACCTTGATTGGCATTGCAGTCCGTGCTCGCGCCGTCGGTGGAGACCAGCGTGATCGGCGTGTTGCGTGTTTGTCCGGCATTCGTGTAATACGTGTTCACGTCCTGGATGTTGGTTCCGAAGAATTCCAGCAGTCCGAGCGTCTGGCCGGCGCCCGTCAGAGCCGATCCGCCGTAATACGCAGCGCGCATATCGCTGCCGCAGAATGACTTCTGCGGGCAGGAACCTGTCGTCGCTTCAGATACAACCTCGGAACTGTTGACGTTCCGCTTCTGATACATCGGCTTCGGCAACGAATAGTTGTCCAAGCCGGTGATGTGCCACAAGCGAACCGAAAGGTTCGGCGTGGGCTCGCGATCGGGGGCAAAGAACTTGCGGTTCTCTTCCGGGTGCTGATAGAGGCCCATCTTGATGTTCAGGGCTTTTTCGACATTGGCTACGGACCCGCTGAGCTGAAGGATCAGGCGGTTGCGCGAAGTCGCACGAATGTGCAGACCATTTTGTTTCGCGAAGGTCTTCACTGTCTCGTAGTCCTCGCGAGTGGGACCAAACCGCTCGGTGAACTGTTCGACCGTGAGGAACTTGCGATACGAGGTGCTGGAGGGATCATAGAGGTCTTTCAGGAAGCCGTTGAGCTCTTCCCGGTTGCGCAGGGGCAGGGTGAACACGATCTTCATGTTTTGCGTGGCGGGCATGCGTCCGGCGGAAGCCGCAACCTTGTTCTGCACCACATCACGCGTATGACGTGTCATGAGAGTTTGGGATTGCGCCTGAGAGACGACACTAACAACTGACAGAAGCGCGACGACGGGCAGCACAAACGTACAGAGTCTTCGTATCACGTTATCTCCTTTGGGCAGGGGAAGTTTTTGTTTAGGCAAGACGTTTAAGTTCGCCCCACAGTTGGCGAGAGGGCTGCGATTTTACACCCGTTCACTGTTTCGTTGAAACCCTGAAATAATTTGCATACTGCCAAAGAACTACGAAGAGTCCGTAGTAGATGCGGCGACTGGCCGCGGTTCCGGGCCTAGGGAAGGATTCTGATTCGACGTGCAGAGTGGATTTCGTTGCACCCGTTCTTGTGGTCGGGATCCGTTGGTTGCGCAGTCGGCAAGATCAAGCGCAGTGTATATTGAACGCGGAGGGATGCGTGGCGCCAGAAAAGTTTCGTGTTGCGTTGGTGCAGATGTCGTGCTCGCCAGAGCCAGAGCAGAATCTTGAGAAGGCGCTCAGCCGCGTTTCGGATGCGGCCGGCCGTGGCGCAAGGGTTGTTTGCCTGCCCGAACTGTTCCAGACGCAATACTTCTGCCAGCGCGAGGATCATTCCTTATTTGACCTAGCAGAGCCGATTCCCGGTCCCAGCAGCGAGAAATTGGCGGCTGCGGCACGCAGCAACGGCGTCGTGTTGATTGCATCTTTATTTGAAAAGCGGGCCCCGGGCGTCTATCACAACACGGCGGCGATCTTCGACAGCGATGGCTCGCTCCGCGGTCTGTATCGCAAGATGCACATCCCGGACGACCCGCTTTATTACGAGAAGTTCTACTTCACTCCGGGCGACCTCGGCTTCCGCGCGCTCGATACGAGTGCCGGACGGCTGGGCACACTCGTCTGCTGGGATCAGTGGTATCCGGAAGGCGCGCGTCTCACCGCGCTCCAGGGCGCGAATATACTCTTCTACCCAACGGCGATCGGCTGGCATCCGGCGGAAAAAGCCGAGTTTGGTAACGCGCAACATGACGCGTGGCGTACGATCCAGCGCGCTCACGCCATCGCTAACGGAGTTTATGTCGCGGTTGTCAATCGTGTGGGCTTCGAAACTGGCAACGTCCGCGGCAAGTCGGCTCCCGGCCAGGGACTCGAGTTCTGGGGCGGATCATTCTTCTGCGATCCGTTCGGCCGCGTGCTTGCGGAAGGATCGCATGACCGCGAAGAAATCCTGATAGGTGACGTCGATCTCAAAGCTCTGGAAGATATCCGTCGCAACTGGCCGTTCCTGCGCGATCGAAGGATCGACAGCTACGCGCCCATCACCAACCGATTGATCGATCCGCAGTAGCACGCGAATGAACGGTCAGGCAACGAAATCGGAACTCCTCGCTCCCTGCGGCATGGACTGTTCCTCATGCTCGTTCTATCTGGCGTACATTCACGGCATTCCAAAGAAGCGTGGCAAGATCAGTCATTGCACGGGATGCCGGCCCCGCAACAAACAGTGCGCATACCTGAAAGGACAGTGCGAACTGCTTGCGAAGAACAAGGTCAGGTTCTGTTTTGAGTGCTCGAAGTATCCGTGCGAGAGACTCTCCCGCTTTGACGCTCGCTATCGTCGAACCTACGGCGTGAGCCCAATTCGGAATCTTGAAGATATCCGCGATCTCGGCGTCTTCACATTCATTCGAAATCAGGATGCGAGATACAGTTGTATAACTTGTGGCGGAAGACTCTCGATCCATAACAAGAAGTGCTTTGCCTGTGACAGAATTACCTGCTGGAAGGACTAGCATTGCGCAAGCCACGAAGGAAACGTCCATCACATCCCACTGAAGTTGTTCCTGTTGAGGCGCTGCGCTCTTACCGCATGCCCGCCGAGTGGGAACCGCACGCCGCCACGTGGCTGGCGTGGCCACACTATGAAGGCGACTGGCCGGGCAAGTTCGAGCCCATCCCTTGGGTCTACGCAGAAATTATTCGCAGCCTGGCGCGGCATGAGCGAGTGGAGTTGGTGGTCAACAACGCAGCCGCAGCAAGAAAGGCACGCCGCGTTCTGGAACGTGCGGATGCACTCTCGTCCAATGTTCGCTTTCATCACTGGGCAACGAATCGTGTGTGGCTGCGGGATTCGGGATGCATCTTTCTGAAGGGCGAAGGCGATCCCATCGCTCTCAAGTTTCGATTCAATGCGTGGGCAAAGTATGCCAACTGGCGTCACGACGAAAAGATTGGGAGCCTCATGGCCAAAGCCGCCGGCGTGCGTGAAGTTCGGCCCGAAGCAATCGAGACGCGAATCGTGCTCGAAGGCGGATCGATCGATGTCAACGGTGCAGGCACGATTCTGACGACTGAAGAATGCCTTCTCAGCAAAGTGCAGGAGCGTAACCCGCACATGGTGCGAGCGCATTATGAGAAGGCCTTTGCCGACTACCTGGGTGCGCCGCACACGATCTGGCTTGGATGCGGCATCCATGGCGACGACACCCACGGCCACGTCGACGATCTCACCCGCTTCGTGTCGAGAAGCACGGTCGTCACGACGGTGGAGCCGAACTCAAAAGACGTGAACCACGCGCCTCTGCGCGCCAACCTGCGGCGCCTGCAGTCCGCCCGCGATCAGGACGGAAAACAACTCACCGTCATCGAGCTTCCAATGCCGCAACCTGTCGTGTTCGACCGGCGCCGCCTGCCTGCGAGCTATGCCAACTTCTATATTGCAAACGGCGTGGTGCTCGTGCCGGTCTTCAACCGCCCCAACGATCGTATTGCGCTCCACACGCTGGCGGACCTCTTTTTTGCCCGCGAAATCGTGCCCATCTATTCCGGCGATTTCATCTGGGGCTTCGGAGCGATGCACTGCATGACGCAGCAGCAGCCCGCCTGAGTCATTGAAGATTTCAGATTGCAGATTGAGAATCAGAACGATCTCTTCCCAATCTCGGTTCAATCTGATATCTACAATCTCCAGTCTGCAAATTCTCGTTTCCCCTACTGCGGCGTACCCGAGTTGCTCGTCCCCGGAGGGCATGGTGCGTTCTGATTCTGTCTCGGGCTCGGCGGAGCGGTGCCCGGCGTGGTCGCGTTCGATGGTGGATTCGTGGAGCCGTTAGCGTTCGAACCCGGAGTTGTGGCCGAATCCTCTGGGCGGCGCTCCGGGCAACTGGTTGGCCGCCATGTTTCGTTCAGTCTCAGACTGTCGGGGAGTTCGTGCTATCCGTAGAATGCAGTAGCGGGCGCCGCCATTCAGCAAGGAATGCAGCGGTTTTAGACCCGGTTCTACTTCTTGTACTGCGTAGGCTGCGGACCTTTTTCCAGCGTGGTGCGATCCCAGATCCAGCCTTGCCGGGTGTAACTGGCGAGTTCGAAATCCTGGGTCAATTCGAGCGCGTCCGTCGGACACGCATCTTCGCACAGGCCACAGAACATGCATCGGCTAAGATCGTAAGTAAAGTTGGTGAGTTCCTTGCGCCGCGTCTTTTCGTTACGCTCGCTTGAGACGACGATCAAGTGCTCGGGACACGCCAGCGCGCACAGATCGCACGCTATGCACATGGTCTCGTCGGTGTCGGGATTCACGTTGAGACGCGGCGCTCCCCGATATCGCTCCGCCACCTGCGGCCGCTCCAGCGGATACTGCTCGGTGTAGATCTCTTTGGGATCCTGATAGCGGAAGGTAACCTTCAACCCCTGCAGAAGGTCGACGAGAAAGACTTTGCGGAGCAGGCTTGGCATGCCCATATGCGGGTAGCATACCATTGCAGCGCGCATCTGCTCAAAGGGCTTGGTTTGCGTGAACCCAAACCATGAAACAGACTCTTAGGGGAGATTACGTTCATCGAGAACGTCGAGGGCGGAAGCGAGGGCTTGCTTGGGCCGCGTCCACGCCACAGGTGATAATGGCGACTGCGCACAACAATGGCGCAAATAGCCTATCCGCATCGTTGCGAGGTTTCGCTAGAAAATAGACGCTGCCGAAAATGACGACACAGGACGAAGAAGGCGGAACGCACTGCAGAGTTCCTTCACCATCGCACCTCTATGTGCACTGGTGTTCGAGAACAAAGTTCCTGAAGCCTTCGTTTAAGGCACCGCGCAACGATCCACCAGACTGATTTATACTTGTCCGGCTCAGGAGAATACACACAGATGCGTTGGACCTCGCTTCGCGTTTCTCTAGTGGCGGGATTTGCACTTCTGATATTGGGCGCGGTTCTGGTTGGGAAGAGGCCTTTCGGTCATAACATCGTTGTAAGAGCCTATTTCGCGAACGCAATGGGTCTGCGTGCGGGTGGCCGAGTACGGCTGGCAGGAGTTGATATTGGTTCAGTGGAGAGTGTGCGTGTTCGACCCGAACTGAAGGAAAACCCAGCAGAGGTCGTTATGGTTCTTACGCCTTCCTACGAACTAAGAATCCCTAACGATTCCACCGTCTCGGTGGAGACTGCGGGCGTCCTGGGTGAGACATACGTTGACATCGACGTGGGACATGCGTCAGGACCTCCGATCGCCCCAAATGCCGTGCTCAAAACGGTCACCACGCCACAGATGAACACACAGGAATTCATTGAGAAGATCGGAGACATCCTGTCCCCCAAATGTGACTGCGATTCCGGCAAGACCAACACGGCTGCGGATCCGACCTTCCGGAAACACACCTCAAAGAACAGTAGGCCGCCGCATTAGTTCGTGTTGTCAGGGGTTTGCCGAGACGACTTGATCCTGTGGTGTGTTGTTTCTGTTTCCCTGTGTCCTCTGTGGTTTATGGACTTTTTCGGGGAACTTTCTACTTCCATCCTCCGTATCTATCCCACAGAGGATGTTATGAAAGCCTACCTTACCAACCTGCCGATGAGGACCTGGTTCCTGCTGGTGATCCCCCTCGTCGCAATCGGCTATCCGGTGGCCCGCCTTGTGATTCTGGCGGTGCTTCACGCCGTGGTGCCCGAGGTGGTGCGCAGCGTACTCAGCGTCATTTAACTGGTAGCTCCCACTGACGCCTCACGAAGCCTCCCTGGCCTCGCTATTATTCAGGAAAACCCACACAACTGATTCCCCACCCCGCGCGGGATACACTGTCTCAGTGCAACCAACCGACGGCAGCAAAACCGACGAACTCTGGATGGAAGAAGCTCTGCGCTGCGCCCAGCGTGCGCTGGAGATGGGAGAGGTCCCCGTCGGTGCAGTGGTAGTTTGTGCTGGCGAGATCGTCGGCCGCGGATGGAATCGCAACATCTCGGACTCAGATCCGGCAGCCCACGCCGAGATGATCGCCCTGCGCGAAGCGGGTGCGGCCGTGGGTAACCACCGCCTCGGAGACTGCGAGCTGTTTGTTACAATTGAGCCGTGCGCGATGTGCGCCGGTGCGATGGTTCACGCGCGCATCCAACGCCTGGTTTACGGGTCCGACGACCCCAAAGCCGGCGCCGTACACTCGGTGCTGCAGGTCGTGAATCATCCGCAACTGAACCATAAGATGCAGGTTCGCGGCGGAGTCCTGGCAGGCCGAAGCGCAGAAGTACTGCAAACGTTCTTTAAGAATCGTCGATAGTCGTTGGTCGCGAGTCGTTGGCCCTTACTGGCAACTGGGTACTGGCAACTGATAACTGTTCTTCACCGGAGAGGTGCGTGAGTGGTTGAAACGATCCGCCTCGAAAGCGGACATACCTTAACGGGTATCGGGGGTTCGAATCCCTCCCTCTCCGCCATCATTTGTCTGTCCGTTCCGGAGACATGGGTAACAGAACGTTCCGGAGACATGGGTTACACTTTTGGCCCGAAGGGGTTGGGCAGGGGCTGCAAGGTTTTTTCCTCCA
>Ga0335085_10003193_pt1 | contig 28893 bp, 25 predicted proteins | sample Lox_Sample_45_FD_206712 | JGI IMG/M metagenome (GOLD analysis project Ga0335085, IMG submission 206712) | Soil microbial communities from Loxahatchee National Wildlife Refuge, Florida, United States - Lox_Sample_4.5 | ecosystem: Environmental > Terrestrial > Soil > Wetlands | place: USA... | reverse complement strand
ATGACTACGACGCGCTGGCCGGCGCGCTGGTGGCCGGGCACGTGATCGAGTGCGGCCCGCAGGCCACCGGCGGGAACTACTCCTGGCTGGACGAGATCACCGACCGGCGCTACCCGGGCTTCCCGGTCGCCGAGGTGGCCGCGGACGGCAGCGCGGTGATCACCAAGCACCCGGGCACCGGCGGCCTGGTGTCGCCGGGCACGGTCACCGCCCAGCTGCTGTACGAGATCGCCGAGCCCGCGTACCGCAACCCCGATGTGATCGCGCACTTCGACACCATCCGGCTGGCCCAGGCCGGCCCGGACCGGGTGGCCATCACCGGCACCAGGGGCAGCCCGCCGCCGCCCGACCTCAAGGTGGCCCTCAACTACCTGGGCGGCTACCGGAACACGATGACGCTGGTGCTGACCGGCCTGGACATCGAGGAGAAGGCGGCCTGGGCCGAGCAGGAACTGTTCGGCATCCTCGGCGGCAAGGACGGCTTCGCCGAGGTGGACGTGCGGCTGCTGCGTTTCGACCGGCCGGACGCGCCCAGCAATGAGCAGGCCACCGCGCACCTGCGCATCACGGTCAAGGACCCCGACCCGCGCCAGGCCGGCCGCCGGTTCTCCAACGCGGCCATGGAACTGGCCCTGGGCGGTTACGCCGGGTTCCACACCACTACGCCGCCCACACCGGAGAGCGCGTACGGCGTGTACTGGCCCGCGCTGATCCCAGCCACCGAAGTCGAGCACACGGTCGTGCTCCCGGATGGAACGCGGCAGGCCATCCTGCCCCCGGCCGGGACCCAGCGACCCGGTTCCGAACCAGCGCACACCAGCCCGGCCATCCCCGTCCCCGCAGGTCCCACTGTCCGCGGCCCGCTCGGGCGGGTCGCCGCCGCCCGTTCTGGCGACAAAGGCGGCAACGCGAACGTCGGCGTGTGGACCCGGCATCCCACCGAGTTCGGCTGGCTGCGCAGCTACCTCACCGTGGACCGCATCCGCCAGCTCATCCCCGAAGCGGCCCAGCTCCCGGTGCACCGCTTCGAACTGGCCAACCTGAACGCGCTCAACTTCGTCCTGGTGGGCCTGCTCGGCGACGGCGTGGCCGCCTCGGCCCGGCCCGATCCGCAGGCCAAAGGTCTGGGCGAGTACCTGCGCAGCCGACTTGTCGACATTCCGGCCGAGTTCATCCAGGAGGCCCGGTGAGCGATCTCGCGGCGACGGCCGCCAGCTATACCGTGCGTGAGTTGTTCCAGCGGGCGTTCAGAATCTATGGGCCACGGATAGCGGTGACCGCGGAAGAAGGCCAGTGGACCTACGCCGAGCTCGGTGAGCAGGCCAGGCGGCTGGCCACGGCGCTGCACGGGCTCGGCCTGCGCCCGGGCGAGCGGGTCGCGGTGCTGTCCGAGACCCGGCCGGAGTACGTGGCCGCCTACGCGGCGCTGGCCCAGCTCGGCATCACCGTGCTGACGCTGAACATCCGGCTGCACCCGGACGAGCTGCGGTACTGCGTCGAGTCCGGCAAGCCGGCCGCGCTGCTGGCCTCCGGCCCGCTCACCCACCTGGTCGCCGGCCTGCGCGGGGCGGGCACGCCGGTCCGGTCCTGGATCTGCTTCGACGGCGCGCAGGACGGGTTCGAGGGCTACCCCGAACTGCTCGCCGCGGCCGGCGACGGCGCGCCGCCCGCGGCCGACGTGCGGGCCAGCGACATCCACAACGTGCTGTACACCAGCGGGACCACCGGCCGGCCCAAGGGCGCGATGATCAGCCAGGGGGCGGCCGCGATCCGCGGACTGCGGCTGGCCCAGTGGTTCGGGCTGACCCCGGACGACGGGTTCGTCGGCTGGCTGCCGCTGTTCCACTGCGGCGGCGACGAGTCGCTGTACGCCACGATGCTGACCGGCGGGACGTTCGGCACGCTGCGCCGGGCCGACGCGGAGACCATGTTCCGGATGATCGAGCGGGACCGGCTCAGCTGGACGCTGCTGCTGCCCGGGGTCATCACCGACTTCCTGCACCACCCCCGGCGCGCCGATTATGACCTGACCAGCTTCCGGTTCGCGATCGGCTACGCGAACATGATGCCGAACGTCATCCAGCAGCTCACCAAGGCCTGCGGGATCGACTTCTACGACGCGTTCGGGCAGACCGAGAGCAGTTACCTGCTGGCCCACGGGGTGTCGCATCCGGGCGAACCGCCCAGCCTGCGCAAGCTGCCCAGCCCGCTGCTGGACGTGCGCATCGTGGCCGACGACCTGACCGAGCTGCCGCCCGGCCAGCCCGGCGAGTGCGTGGTCCGCGGCCCCTCGGTGATGTCCGGGTACCTGGACGACCCGGCCGCCACCGATGCCGCGTTCCGCGGTGGCTGGCTGCATACCGGTGACCTGCTGACCCGGCACGAGGACGGCACGCTGAGCTTCGTGGACCGGAAGAAATACCTGATCAAGACGGGCGGGGAGAACGTCTACCCGGCCGAGGTGGAGCAGGTCATCGCGGCCCACCCGGCGGTGCAGGAGGTGGCCGTGTTCGGCGTGCCCGACGAGCGCTGGGGCGAGACGGTCAAGGCGGCGGTGGTGCTGCACCCGGAGGCCGAGCTGGACGCGGCCGGGCTTGACGCCTGGTGCCGTGAGCGGCTGGCCGGCTACAAGCGCCCGCGGTACATCGCGTTCCTGGCCGCCGCCGAGCTGCCCCGCAGCACCACCGGGAAGGTGCAGCGGCACGAGCTGGCCGCCCGGCCGGCCCGCCCGGAGGAGCGGGTATGAGCGACATCCTGGCGCGGCAGGACGGCGCGGTCCGGCTGCTGACCATCAGCCGCCCGGCCCGGCGGAACGCGCTGACCCTCCCCGCGGCCGAAAGCCTGCGCGCCGAGCTGGCCGCGGCCATCGCCGACGAGCAGACCGGGGCGGTCGTGCTGACCGGCGCGGGCGGCCACTTCTCGGCGGGCGGCGACGGGGCCGAGATCCTGGCCGCGGCCGAAGGCGACCCCGACGCGCCGGCCCGGCTGATGCAGGTCTTCCACCAGCTGGTCGAGACGGTGTGGACCGCGCCGCTGCCGGTCGTGGCGGCGGTCTCCGGCGTCGCCTACGGTGGCGGGTTCAACCTGGCCCTCGCCTGCGACCTGGTGGTCTGCTCCGCGGACACCCGGTTCTGCCAGGTGTTCGTGCGCCGCGGGGTGGTGCCCGACCTGGGTGGCGCCTACCTGCTGCCGCGGCTGATCGGGCTGCAGCGGGCCAAGCAGCTCATGCTGCTCGCCCCGGAGATCGGCGCGGCCCACGCGCTCCAGCTCGGGCTGGTCAACGCGGTGCTGCCGGAGCCGGAGGCGGCGCTGCAGCACGCGCTCAGCCTGGCCGGCCAGCTGGCCGCCGGGCACCGGCCCGCGATCGCCCAGGCCAAAGCGCTGCTTAACGCCAGTACCGGCGGCAGCCTGTCCGATTCGCTGGAGCTGGAGGCCGGGATCCAGGCCACGTTGCTGCGATCCGAGCCGGTGCGGCGGAGCTTCGCCGACTTCCTGGCCGGCCGGGACGGGTGATGGCCCGCGCAGCGGCGCAGGTGCGCACCCGCGACCCGGCCCGCAAGGACCGCATCCTGGCCGCGGCCGCCGACCTGGTGGCCAGCAGCGGCTACCACGCGGTGTCGATGGCCGACATCGGCGCCGCCGCCGGGATCACCGGGTCCGGCATCTACCGGCACTTCGCCAGCAAGTCAGCCCTGCTGGTGGCGCTGTTCGACCAGGCCATCGACGGGCTGCTGCGTGACGAGCGGCAGATCGTGCAGGACGTGCGCGACCTCCGCCGGGCGCTGCTGCTGCTGGTGCAGGGCCAGGTCGACTTCGTCATCGCCGACCGTGAGCTGGCCATCGTGTACCACAACGAGATCAACAACCTGCCCGCCGCCGACCGCCGCCGGCTGCGCCGCAAGCAGCGCCTGTACCTGGAGGAATGGGTCCACCTGGTGGATGAGCTGCATGACGGGCTGACCGACAGCGACGCGCGGGCGCTGGTGCATGCCGCGATCGGCGCAATCCAGTCGGCGCTGTTCCACACCAGCGGGCTGCCCGGTGAGCGGCTCCGCGAGCTGCTCACCGGGTCCGCGGTGGCCATCCTGCGCTGTTCCTGATCAGCCCGGGTGCGGGGCTTCGTCCACCCAATCAGGCCGGGCCGGCCTCACGGGCCTCCCCGGCCTGCTGGGACCGCCGCAGGATGCCGACGGCGACGGCGGCGATCCAGCCTGCGCCGATGAGGGCGATCAGCCGCTCAAAGAAGCCGCCGAGACCGTAGTGGCTGCCGATGGCGTCAGCGAAGGCGGCACAGAACAGGGCAAGCATCGTCCAGCGGGTGGGCCACGCCCAGCCCCGCCAGGCCACGGCCACGACGGCCAGGCTCAGCGCCGGGCAGCGCCGGCGAACGGCCAGCGGCAGCGTCTGGGCCAGGGCCAGCACCATCCCCGGGACCCCGAGCGGGTGCCGGGCCAGTTCCCCCAGGGCCAGGCCACTGGCCGCCAGTGGCGGCGCGAATGCGGCGGCTACGAAGACCGCAGCCAGCACTCCGTCCTGCAGCTGGTCACTGCGGGAACGCCACCAGGCGGGCAGCGTCCGTAACGGAGCGGTCAGCACGGACCGGGCCGGCTTGGGCACGCCGCGAGTCTAGCCCGCGCCGTCCGTCCCGGAAGTCCGCCGGTTCTGGCATCTACCGGCACTTCGCCAGCAAGTCGGCGCTGCTGGGGGCGCTGCTGGGGGCGCTGTTCCGGCTGCGCCGCGGGCAGCGCCTGTACCTGGCGGAATGGGTGCACCTGATGGACGAGCTGCACGCCGGGTCCGCAGTGGCCATCCTGGGCTGCTCCTGATCAGCCCGGGTACTCGGCCAGGGTGGTCTGGTGGCGACGGCCGCCAGGAGTCGTCCAGGTGAAACTGCCGGGGCTGGTCTGGGTGAGGGTCCAGCCGGGACACTGCTTGCACTGGTGGTGCCGGCGGCAAAGCGGGCCCAGGTTGCATTCGCAGGTTCGCCCGCCGAGGTGGTGTGGGGTGGTGTGGTCCAGGTCGCAGCGCTGCGCGGGGCGGCGGCAGCCGGGTGCGGTACAGGTCGGGTTGCGGACCTGGATGAGATGGCGCAGCGCCGGCCCGGGGTGGTAGCCACGGCCTTGCCGGGGATGCGCGCACGGGTCGGCCTGCAGCGATGTGATCTTCACCCGGCGCAGCCAGCCTGGCAGCCGCGGGCGGGGGCTGATGGGTGCTGGCCCGGGGCCGGCCCGGGGTGCTGGCCCGGGGCCGGCCCGGGGTGCTGGCCCGGGGCCGGCCCGGGGTGGCGACGGGCCGGGGCGGGTACCGGCGCAGCCGTGGGCCACCGGTCGCCCGGCCGGGCCGGTGAGCGTGACGCACCAGGTGGTGGCGGGATGACCGGCCAGCATGACGGCGACGGTGCGTGAGTCGTCAGCGTCCAGCGGGCCGTATCCCGTGGCCTCGCCGGGAGCCTGGGACCAGCCGAGCCAGGTGGCCAGCGGCAGGGTCAGATGGATGACGCCACGCATCGCGGGCAGGCGCGGATCCGCTGCCGGGCACGGGGCGGGCGGGCACAGAGTCGCGGCCGGCTGACCCGACAGCAGGTGCAGGTAGGCCTGGGCGCGTAGCTGGTCCAGGGTGCCCTCGGCACCGGCCGACCTCATGCTCAGGGCGAGGCTGGTCAGGTTGGTGTCGGCGGCCAGCACCGCGGCGGGCGGCAGGTCCCGGCCGGCCAGGGCGGCGGTGCCGGACGCTTCGGTGAATGTCTCGACCCGGGCATCCTTGAGCGCCTTCTCCTTACGCCGCTTAGCCGCCTTGGGATCCGCGGCCAGCACCGCCCGGCGGGCGGCCTGGCGCAGCTGCGCGGTGGTCTGGGCCGCTGCCCTGGGCAGCAGCCGGTCCTCCACCGCCGCGATGTGCTCGGTCCCGAGGCCGGCCAGTTCGCTGGCGATGACGTCGGCACGGCGTTCGTCGATCGCCCCGGTGGCCAGCGCCGCCTGGGTCATTGGCAGCCGGTCCAGCGCCACGGCCAGGCCGAGCAGCCGGTCGGCGCTCATGCCGGTCAGCGTGAGGGTGACCGCGATCTCGTCCCGGGCATGCTGCAGCGCACGGCTGTCCCCGCTCGCCGCGGCAGCAGCGTCGCGGCGGTCCGCCAGCTGGGAGACAGCGGCCAGCCGCAGCGCCGCTGACCAGGCGGCTAGCCGGTTCGCCGCTTGCAGCATCCCAGTCAGCTGGTTGTCATCCAGCCCGTCCAGGCCGTGCTGCCAGGCCTGCTCGGCCAGGCCGGCCAGCACCGCCCCTGGCGCCATGCCGTCGGCTGGCTGATCCAGCGCGAACGAGGCACGGATGGCGTGGACCGGGCCAGGCTCCCCCTTGGTGTAGCCATCCTGCTCGCCGGGCCCGTCGCCGAACGGGTCATCCGGCTCCGGGCCAGCCCACCCCGCGTCAACCCACCCCTCGCCAGCCCAGTCTGGGTCGGGGCGGCCCTGCTGGTCGCTCCCGGATAAGGCGGCTGACACCGGGTCAGCCGGAGCGGGGTGCGGCCGGATGGGCCGACCGCCGCCAGGCACGGCGGGGGCGGCAGGGTCCTGGGGATCGGCTGGCATCTGGCCTCCCTCCCATCGGGACCGGGATCACGTCTGCCCTGCCATCATAGTCGACGTTTACTCTATTCGCAGCGTAATTTCGAATAGATTGTCGAACAATGCTGTCACTCTTCCCACTGATGGAACATGGTGAGCAGCACGGTGTTCAGCACCACCACGATGCCGAAGATGATCGCCAGCAGGACGCTGCCCGCGGCGGCCAGGCCCGCGGCGGCCAGGCCGAACACGGCCAGTTCCAGCGGTACCCGGGCCGCGGTGGGCAGCCGCCGCCCGGCCCGCGGTGCGCACCACACACCCCAGACGAGGACGGCCGCCAGCGGCGCGGCGATGGCGGCCACCACCGCCCATGCGCCGTGCCCGATGGTGGCGCCCCAGTAGGCCAGCGCGGCGAACGCGGCCAGTTCGAGCAGGAACTTCACGGCCAGGTTGGCCGACCTCAGCATCGCGTCCCCCTGTAATTTTCAGCTCCGCTGCAGGCATCGTGCGACGACAGGGGCCTGCCTGGCCACCCATTTCTTGACGGCCCGGCGGCCCGCCCGGACGATCGCGCTGAATCGGCACCGTTTCGAGGAGCTGTCCGATGCGCCTGCCCCTGCCGCCGCTGCCCCTGACAAGGCTGTCCCTGACGAGGCTGTCCCTGACGAGGCTGCCCCTGCCCGCCGCGCTGCTGCTGGGAGCGGCCGCTCTGACCGCCGGGGTGGCCACGGCCGGGGTGGCCCTAGCCGGGCCGGCCACGGCCGCCTCCCCCGCCCCGGTCAACGTGACCGTGAATGCCGCTGAGGGGCTGGGCACGATTCCGGCCACCGCGTACGGCCTGAACTCCGCGGTCTGGGACAGCCAGATGAACGCGCCGCAGACGCAGAACCTGCTGCAGCAGGCCGGCGTGCAGATGCTCCGCTACCCGGGCGGCTCCTACGGCGACATCTACAACTGGCAGGACAACACCGCGCCGGGCGGGTACGTGGCGCCGGGCACCGACTTCGACAGTTTCATGGGCACGGTGCGCAAGATCGGCGCGCAGCCCATCCTGATCGCCAACTACGGCACCGGCACCCCGCAGGAGGCGGCGGGCTGGGTGCAGTATGCCAATGTCACCAAGGGCTACGGGGTCAAGTACTGGGAGATCGGCAACGAGATCTACGGCAACGGGTACTACGGCGCCGACTGGGAAGCCGACGATCACGCCAGCAAGAGCCCGGCCACGTATGCGCAGAATGTCGTGCAGTACGCCAGCGCGATGAAGGCGGTCGATCCCAGCATCAAGGTGGGCGCCGTGCTGACCCTGCCGGGCAACTGGCCGGACAGCGTGGTGGCATCCGGTGACAGCGCGGACTGGAACAAGACCGTGCTGGCCGACGCGGGCGGCGCCATCGACTTCGTCATCGTGCACTGGTACCCGAGCCCGACCAGCGCGGCCGCCATGCTGAACGAGCCGGCCCAGGTGGCCGGGGAACTCGCCCAGCTGCGTCAGGAGATCGACCAGTACGCCGGGCCGGCCGGGCCGGCCATCCAGATCGCGATGACCGAAGTGAACTCCGGCGTGGACACCGACACCCAGCCGGACGCCCTGTTCGGCGCGGACACCTACCTGACCGCGCTGGCCAGCGGGGTGTTCACGGTGGACTGGTGGGACACGCACAACGGCGCCACCGCGATCAGCGCCGCACCGGACGGCGCCACCGACTACGACGACTGGGGCGTCCTGTCCAGCGGGACGTGCGTCGGAAGTACCTGCGAGCCGCCGGTCAACACCCCGTTCCCCAGCTACTACGCGCTGGCCATGCTGAGCAAGACCGGCCAGCCCGGCGACACCATGGTGAACGCGGGTACGGACAGCCAGCTGGTGTCCGCGCACGCGGTGCGCAATGCCAACGGCGACCTGAGCGTGCTGCTGATCAACAAGGACCCGGTCAACTCCTACCAGGTGAACCTGCACTACGCCGGGTTCACCCCAGCCGCCGCCACGCCGGCCGTATACAGCTACGGCGACGAGGCGTCCGGCATCACCTCGGCTGCCCAGGGCAGCGCGGCCAGCCAGGTGCTGCCGCCATATTCCATCGAGACCGTGGTGCTGCCGCCGCAGCCCGGCACGGAAAGCGCGCTGGCCGCGCCGGGCGCGCCGGCGGCGAGCGACGTCACCGCCACCCAGGCGACGATCTCGTGGACCCCGGCGGCCGGCGGCACGGTGGACAAGTACGAGGTCTACCGGCAGAACGGCACCGACAGCGAGCTGCTCGGCACATCCACGTCGGACTCGTTCACGGTGCAGAACCTGGTGCCGGGGACCGGGTACACGCTCAACGTGCTGGCCCGGGACCAGGCCGGCTACCTGTCCGTGCCGTCCGCCCCGGTCAGGTTCACCACCAGCACGCCGGCCGACGCCGGCTGCCAGGTGGACTACGCCGTCACCCAGGGCTGGGGCACCGGGTTTGTGGCCAACATCAGCATCACCAACGCCGGCCCAAATCCGATCGACGGCTGGACACTCGCCTTCTCCTTCCCGGCCGCTTCCGAGTCGGTCAGCTCGGACTGGAACGGCAACTGGTCCGAGAATGGCCAGGCGGTCACCGTGACCAGCCTGAACTGGAACGGCACGCTCGCGGCCAGCGGCGGCAACACGGTGGACATCGGCTTCGTCGGCGCCAACATTGGCGCCTACCCCTCGCCGGCCGCGTTCACCCTGAATGGGACGGTGTGCACGACCACCTACTCATCCTGACGGCTCAGGCCGGGTCTGGCTCAGGACAGGTAGAACGCCCAGTGGGCGGCGGCCACCACGGCGGCCACCGCCGCACACCAGGCGAGCGCGCCGAGACGGCGCCGCGAGCCGAGCAGGACCAGCACCGCGAACAGGTAGCTCTCGTCGAGTGAGCGGAGGTCAGCGTGCCCGGCCCAGATGCTCCCGGACAGCGCGCCGAGCTCGATGGTGAACATGACGAAGGCGGCCCGCTCGTAGACCGGCACCGTGGTCGCGCGCAGCGCAGCGACGGCGGCGGCCAGGAACGCGATGAGCGTGGCCAGTTCCAGGAACCAGATGCAGGCCGCCCCGGTGGGCGGCCAGAGCAGGCTGAGGTTCAGCCGCAGCGCGCGGCCGAACGCGCCGAACGGCAGTCCCTGGCTGGCGTTGCTGGCCGCGGCGGACAGCAGGATGACCTGGCCGGTCACCGCGCGCAGCACCGCCTGCCAGGCCGCGTAACCGGCCACCGGCAGGCTCCAGGCCAGGTCGGCGGCGGCCAGCCGGCGGCCGCCACGGCCGCGGGCCACCGTGGCCAGCCGGGTGATGGCCAGTGCCAGCGGCACGATCAGCGCCGTCTCCCGGGTCAGTGCGGCGTAGCCGAACAGCAGCCCGGCCACCGCCGGGCGGCCCCGGCGGTAGGCCAGCACCCCACCGAGCAGGCAACCGGCCGCGACCGGCTCGGTCAGGTCGTTACCCAGGCTGATGAAGAAGCCGAAGTAGCCGGCCAGCAGCAGGCCACACAGCGCGTGCCGCCCGCGATCCCGGGCCAGCAGCCCACCGGTCACCCCGAGCGCGCCGATGGCCAGCACATTGACCGCGACCAGCGCGACCGGCACCCAGCCGTGCTGGCCCAGTGACAGCAGCCAGGCGAGCGCGGGATAGCCGATCCGCTGCAGCCGGAATGGCGCGTCCACGGTAATGCCGAACGCCGTCCGGTGCAGGTCGGCCGGGTCGAGCGCGAGCCGGTAGTAGAACTGGCCGTCATAGCCGTTGCCCGGGAACACGTGCAGCCCGCGCGGGGTACGCGCGGCCGCCGCGAACGGCGCGGCGGCCCGGACGAACCTGGTGACGTCCCAGCCGGCCGCCAGCCAGCAGCGGAGCAGCGCGAAACCCAGCGCCCCGGCCAGGGCGATCAGCCCGGCCGCCGCCGGCCGGTCGAGCCGGGATTCCGGCGTGCCCACAGAACGGTGGCCTGTTGTCCCGATAACCATTTCAGCGCACACTAATATCGACAGTCACTGCGGCGGGGCCGGGTACCGACCGGCGGCGGCCGGGCACCGAGGGGGCACCGTTGGTGATGCGCATGGAGCTGGGCGGGCTCGGCCGGTTCGCGGCCCGGCATCCGTGGCCGATCCTGGCCGGCGCGGTGCTGTTCGTGATCCTGGCCGGGCTGTTCGGCAGCAGCGCCGCGGCCCATCTCAGCTCGGGCGGGTTCAGCGACCCGGCCGCCCAGTCCACCCGGGCCGGGCAGATCCTGGGCGCGACGTTCCGCTCCGAGGACCCGAGCTTCGTGGTGCTGGGCACGGCCACCCACGGCACCGTGAACAGCCCGGCCGCGCAGGCCGCGGGCCGGGCACTGACCAGCGAGCTCAACCATGACAAGGGCATCGCCGCCGTCCAGTCCTACTGGGCCATCCACCACGGGCACAACCCGGTGCTCCGCTCCCGGGACGGCCGCCAGGCGCTGATCCTGGGCTACGCCACCGGCGACGCGGCCACCCAGGCCGCCACCGCGCAACGGGTCGCGAATCAGTCGATGACCATGGGCAGCCCGCCGCTGCGGGTGGTGGTCGGCGGGGCCGCCATCGTCAACCTGGAGGCCAGCAACCAGATCAAGCACGACCTGGTCACGGCGGAGTCGATCGCGCTGCTGCTCACCCTGCTGCTGCTGGTGCTGGCCTTCCGTGGGCTGATCGCGGCCGTGCTGCCGCTGATCATCGGGGTGATCGCCATCGTCGGCACGTTGCTGCTGCTGCGCGGCCTGGCCTCGGTGACCAGCGTGTCGGTGTACGCGCTGAACCTCACCACCGCGCTCGGCCTGGGCCTGGGCATCGACTACTCGCTGCTGCTGGTGTCCCGGTTCCGCGAGGAACTCGCGACCGGGCTGAGCACCGAGGACGCCGTGGTGGCCACGGTGCGCACGGCCGGCCGCACCGTGCTGTTCAGCGCGGTCACCGTGGCCGTCTCGCTGCTCGCCCTGCTGCTGTTCCCGGAGTACTTCCTCAGCTCCTTCGGCTACGCCGGGATCGCGGTGGTGGCCCTCGCGGCCATCGCCGCGCTGGTCGTGGTGCCCGCGCTGCTAGGCCTGCTCGGGCCCCGGGTGAACCGGTTCTCGGTGCCGCTCCGGCGGCATCCCCGGCCCCCCGAGCAAGGCTGGTGGCACCGGTTCGCCGGCTTCGTGATGCGCTACCCGGCCCGCATCGCGATCGGGGTGGCCGTGCTGCTGACCCTGTTCGTGCTGCCGTTCGCCCAGTTCCGGCTCGGCCAGGCGGACGACCGGGTGCTACCGCCCACGGCGCAGGGCCGCCAGGTGGGTGACGCGCTGCGGGCCAATTTCGCCGCGTTCGACCCGGCCCCGGTGGACGTGGTGGCGGTCGGCATCATGCCCGCGTCCCGCTGGGACGCGATCGCCAGCTACGCGGCCGCGCTGTCCGCGCTGCCCGGCGCCGCCCAGGTGGACGCGGTGACCGGAACCTACGCACACGGCCAGCGCATCGCCGCCCCGGTGCACAATTCCGCGCAGTTCGCGATGACCTGGGGCACCTGGCTCAAGGTGCTGCCCGCCGAGGACCCCAACTCGCCGCGCGCGGTGGCCCTGGTGCACCGGATCCGGACCCGCCATGGCGCGTTCCCGGTCCTGGCCACCGGGCTCACCGCACAGCAGGTGGACACCGTCGCCTCGGTGTCGGCCCACCTGCCGCTGGCGCTCGCGGTGATGGGGCTGGTCACGTTCCTGGCCCTGTTCCTGATGACCGGCAGCCTGATCATCCCGGTCAAGGCGCTGATCTTGTCCGCGGCGTCGCTGAGCGCGACGTTCGGCGTCGCGGTCTGGGTGTTCCAGCAGGGCCACCTGTCCGGCCCGCTCGGCTTCGCGCCGAGCGGCTACCTCGACGTGAGCACCCTGCTGCTGATGTTCTGCCTGGCCTTCGGGCTGTCCATGGACTACCAGGTGTTCCTGCTCAGCCGGATCCGGGAGGAGTACGAGGCGACCGGCGACACCACCGCCGCGGTGGCCATGGGGCTGGAGCGCACCGGCCGGATCGTGACCACCGCCGCCGCCCTGCTGGCCATCGTCTTCATCGCGCTGGGCACGTCCAGCATCGGCCTGCTCAAGCTGCTCGGCTTTGGCATCGCGGTGGCCCTGGTGCTGGACGCCACGCTGATCCGGGCGCTGCTGCTGCCCGCCCTGATGCGCCTGCTCGGCGACTTCAACTGGTGGGCGCCGGCCCCGCTGCGCTGGCTGCACGCGCGGATCGGGTTCGCCGAGTCGGCCGGCCCGCGGCCCGGGCTTCAGCTCGCCGCGGCCGGCGCCGGGCTGGGCACCGCGCCCAGCGCGCCGGCCGCCACCGACGACAGCAGCCCGCTGAGCGCGGCGGCCCCAGCCGACCAGGAGGCGGCCGCGGCCACCCCGGCGCCCGCCGCGGCCAGCCGCGCCGCCGACGACGGGTCGGCCAGCACGCCGGACAGCGCGGCCGCCCAGCCGGCCACGTCCAGCGGCGGCACCAGCAGCGCGCCCGGCCCGGCCACCTCAGCCAGCACCGGAATGTCACTGGACACCACCGGCACCCCGGCCGACATCGCCTCCAGCACCGGCAGCCCGAACCCTTCGGCCAGCGACGGGAACGCGAACACGGATGCGGCCGAGTACACGGCGGGCAGCAACTCGTCGGACACCTCGGGGACGAGCAGCACCCGCGACTCCAGCCCGAGCCCGGCGATCAGGCCGGGCAGCGGATCCGGGAAGCTGCGGTCGAAGTAGCCCACGATGACCAGGCCGACATGACTGGGCAGCGCGGTCATCGCCCGGACCAGGGTTTCCTGATTCTTGTGCGGGCGGTGCGCGCCGACCGTGAGGATGAACGTACCGGGGAGCTGATACCGGGCCCGGGCGACGGCCAGCTGGTCCGGGGTGACGCTGGCGAACTGCCCGGCAGCCACCCCGTTCGGGACCAGTGTGGGATGGGGGGCCGACGGATAGTGCTGACGGATCTCGGCCAGGCTGGCCCGGCTCGGTGCGGTGGTCGCGGCGGCCCGGCGGAGCACCGCCCGGGTAGCCAGCTTCAGCCCGGCCTGCCGGTACCAGCCCCCGGCGAAGCCCAGGTCCCGCTCGATCGTGCAGTCGTGCAGCGTGACCACGAACGGGCAGGGGCGCAGAAACGGCGTGAACGTCGGGTACGGCACGTACAGCACGGCCGCCCGCACCGCCCGGATCAGCCGGGCCAGCTCCCAGCAGCGGTGCACCGCGCCCAGCGTGATACCGGTCTCGATCACCTCGATGTGCCCGGGCAGCCCGGACAGCGGGTAGATCTGCTCCCGCCCCGGGTTGACCAGCAACTGCACGGCCAGGCCGTCATCGGGTGGCGGCAGGTGCGCGGCCAACTGCAGCACCGAGCGGGCGATCCCATGCGCGCCGGGAAAGCCATTCACCCGGGCATCGATGAGCATCGAGCGACGGCTGCCAGCCATGTGTCCGCTCCGCCCCCCAGGTCAGCGTCGGCTCCGGCAAAGGAACCATTGTGCACGCACCACTGATGATCGAAACCCGCGGCCTGGCTAAATCGTTCGGTTCCGCGCACGCCGTGGCCGGCCTGGACCTCAGAGTGCCCGCCGGCAGCACGGTGTGCCTGCTCGGGCCGAACGGGGCGGGCAAGACCACCGCGGTCCGGATGCTGACGACACTGCTCCGTCCGGACGCGGGCTGGGCCCGGGTGGCCGGCCACGACGTGGTCACCGACAGCGCCGCGGTGCGCCGGGTCATCGGCCTGTCCGGGCAGTACGCGTCGCTGGACGAGTGCCTGACCGGCCGGGCCAACCTCATCATGATCGGGGAGCTGACCCGGCTGCCGCGCCGGGAGGCCAAGCGGCGCGCGGACCGGCTGCTGGAGCGATTCGGCCTGGCCGGGGCGGCCGGGCGGGCGGTACGCACCTACTCCGGCGGCCTGCGGCGCCGCCTCGACCTGGCGGCCAGCCTGATCGGCGAGCCCCGGGTGCTGTTCCTGGACGAGCCGACCACCGGGCTCGACCCGCGCAGCCGGCTGACCCTGTGGGACCTGATCCGCGGCCTGGTCGCGGCCGGCACCACCGTGCTGCTGACCACGCAGTACCTGGAGGAAGCCGACCAGCTCGCGGACCGGATCTGTGTCGTCGACCGGGGCCGGGTCAGCGCCGAGGGCACCCCGGCCGAGCTCAAGGCGGCGCTGGGCACCGCCCAGCTGCGGCTGGTCATCCCGGCCGCGCTGCTGCCCCGGGCGGCCGCGGTCCTGGCGGGCTGCGCGTCCGGCCCGGCACGCATTTTGCCGAACGCCCTCGAGTTGCCGGTCAGGCCGGGCCCCGGACTGGTGACCGACGTGGTCCGGGTGCTCGACGCGGCCGGCATCCCGGTGGATGACATAACGCTGCGCCGCCCCTCGCTCGACGACGTGTTCCACGCACTGACCGAACCGGGGCGGGCAGCGTGACCGCGGTACCTATCCGGGATCTGCGCTGGGCGCTCACCGATGTCCGGGTACTCACCTGGCGCACGCTGGCCCGCATCGCCACCACGCCAGAGCAGTTGCTGAACGTCACGATCCAGCCACTCATCTTCGTGCTGCTGTTCAGCTACGTGTTCAACGGGGCCATCATCCTGCCGGGACATGACAACTACCGCGAGTACCTCATCGCCGGCGTATTCGCCGTCAACATGGGCGGCACCGCGCAGGGTGCGGCCATCGGGCTGGCCGTGGACCTGACCACCGGGCTGATCGACCGGTTCCGCTCGCTGCCCATGTCCCGGGCCGCCGTGCTGGCCGGCCGGACGGTAGCCGACCTGGCCATGACCGCGGTGGCCGCGCTGGTCACCGCGCTGGCCGGGCTGGCGGTCGGCTGGCGGGTGCACACCGGCCCGGCCGAGGTGGTGCTGGCCATCGGGCTGGCCGGATTGTTCGCCTACGCGGCGGCCTGGGCGGGCGCGTGCATCGGGCTGCTGGCCCGGGGCGCGGAGTCGGCGCAGGCGGTCGGGCTGACCATCATCGTGCCGCTGTCGCTGACCTCCAACGCGTTCATCTCGACCGCCCGGCTGACGCCGTGGCTGCGCGACGTCGCGAACTGGAACCCGATCAGCGTGCTGGCCGCCGCCTGCCGCCAGTTGCTCGGCAACCCCGATCCGGCCGCCGCCATCCCGGCCTGGCCGATGCAGCACCCCGAGCTGGCCTCGCTGCTGTGGTCGGCGGCCCTGCTCGCTGTGACCGTGCCGCTCGCGGTGCGGTTGTACGTCCGCCGGGCCGGGCAGTGATGCGCGTCCTGGTCGTCACCGATCAGTACGCCCCCATGACCGGCGGGGTGCCCACGGTCACCCGGGCGCTGGCGCACGGCCTGGCCGGGCGCGGTCACCAGGTGCTGCTGCTCGCCCCCAGCCCGGGACGGCGCGGCGGACCGCTCCGCGAGGCCCAGGTCAGCGTGCACTATCGCGGGTCGGTGCCGTGGCCCTGGTACGCGGGCATGCGGCTGGGCGTGCTGCCGGCCCGGGCCGCCCGCGCGCTGATCACCTCGTTCGGGCCGGATGTGGTGCACCTGCACTCGCCCGCCACGCTCGGCGTGATGGCCCGGGGCGCGGCCCGGCGGCTCGGCGCGCCGGTCGTGTACACGAACCACTACCTGCCGGTCAACGTCCGGCCGACCACGCAGCCGCCGCCGCGGGTGTTCGACGCCGCCTGCTACGCCTACCTGGTCGGCTTCTCGAACCGGTGCAGCCAGGTGACCGCGCCCACCGGCACCGCGCTGCGGCTGCTCCGCGAGCGCGGGCTGCGGGCGCCGGGCCAGGTCATCTCCAACGGCGTGGACCTGCACCGCTACGCGCCCGGCCCCGCGGACGGCGCACTCCGGGCCCGCTACCGGCTGCCGCCCGGCCGGCCGGTGATCCTGTCGGTTGGCCGGCTCAGCCCGGAAAAGCGCGCCGATGTGCTGCTGCACGCGGCCGCCCGGCTGACCTGGGACGCACTGCTGGCGGTGGCGGGCAGCGGCCCGGACGCGGCCGCGCTGCGCGCGCTGGCCAGGCGGCTGGGCCTGGCCGGGCGGGTCCGCTTCCTCGGTCATGTCCCCGGCGCCGACCTGCCCGGCCTGTACCGGCTGGCCGACGTGTTCGCCATCGCGTCCCCGGCTGAGCTGCAGAGCCTGGCCACGATGGAGGCGATGGCCAGCGGGCGGCCGGTGGTCGCCGTGGACGCCTGCGCGCTGCCCGAACTGGTCAGCCACGGCCGGACCGGCTTCCTGGCCCGCCCGGGTGACAGCACCGGGCTGGCCGCCTACCTGGACATCCTGCTCGCCGACACGGCCCGCCGGGCGGACATGGCGGTGGCCGCCCGGCGGGCGGTCAGCCGCCATGAGCGCGGCCGGGTGCTGGCCGAATGGGAGTCGCTGTACGCCGCGCTGGCGGCCGCCGGGGCCCGGCCGTGACCGGCGAACCACCGGTGCCGCTGCTGTTCCTGATCGGCGACACCGGTGGCGGGCACCGCAGCGCCGCGCTCGCGGTCGGCCAGTACCTGGAGCGGGCCTACCCGGGCCGGTTCACGCCGGTCATCTGCGATCCGCTGCGCGGCCCCGGCGCCCCGCGCCGGCTGCGCTGGATGGTCGGCCTGTACGGCCCGGCGATCCGGCTCACCCCGTGGCTGTGGGGCTGGCTGTGGCGGGGCATCAACTCGCCGCGCCTGCTGGACTGGTCCCGGCGGATCCTGTTCGGCCCGGCCAACCGCACCGTGGCCCGGGCGGTCGCCGCGCACCAGCCCGCCGCCATCGTCTCCTTCCACGCGATGACCGGCGCGCCGGCCGTGCGGGCCCGGGACCGGGACGCGCCCGGGGTGCCGGTGATCACCGTGATCACTGACCTGATCACCACGCACCTGGCGTGGCGGGACGCCATCGTGGACCTGATCGTGGTGCCCACCGCCCCGGTCGGCCGCAGCTGTGCCGCAGACGGCACGCCGCCGGAGCGTTATGTGGAAATAGGGCTGCCGGTAGCCGCTGAATTCGCCGCCGCGCCCGCGGCGGAGGCCGAGCGGACCGCGCTGCGCCGCTCCCTCGGGCTGCCCGGCGGGCGGTTCCTGGTCGTGGTGACCGGTGGCGCGGAGGGCTCCGGCGGCCTGTACCGGCGGGCGGCCGCGATCCTGCGCCACGGCGGCGACGTGGACGTGGCCGTCATCTGCGGCCGTAACCGCCATCTCCGGCGCCGCCTCAGCCGGCTGACCGCGCGGTCCGGCGGGCGGCTGGCCGTGCGCGGCTTCGTGGACAACATGGCCGACTGGCTACGCTGCGCCGATGTCGTGGTCGGCAAGGCCGGTCCGGGCACCATCGCCGAGGCGGCCTGCTGCGCCGCCCCACTCGTGCTCACCTCGCACCTGCCTGGTCAGGAGGAGGGTAACGCCGAGTTCGTGGTCAGCGCGGGGGCCGGCTGCTACGCGCCCCGGCCGCGCGACCTGGCCGCCGAGATTCGGCGGCTGCACGGCGACCCGGCGCTGCTGGCCCGGATGCGCGCCGCAGCCGCTGGGCTGGCTCGCCCCGGCGCGGCGGCCGGCGTCGGCGCGCTGGTCGCCGGGCTGGTCGTCCCGGCCCCGGCCGCCAGCCCCAGGCTGGCCAGCGGAATTTAGGGCCGGCATAACAGTACGGAGAACGACCCGGTAATTCTACGAAGCTCCATGACAATGGCTGCGTAATGGCGCAGGATGGATCGCCTACGGGTACATCCGGCCGGCAGTGGCGGGTCTCGTCGGATCGATCCAGGAGTGACCAGATGGGCGTATCCAGCTCGGCGGGTCCAGAGCAGCCGCGCCCCGCGCGCCGGTCGATCCGCTTCACCTTCATCGCCACGGTCGCGCTGCCGGTCGCCTGCCTGGTGGTGCTGTGGGCGCTGGCCGTGGTGCTGGGCACCGGCCTGGATGACCACCTGTCCGCCATGACCCACGCGCAGATAGCCGAGATGATCCTGCTCGGCGGCGGCGGCCTGGTCGTCATCACCGGCGCGATCGTGCTGATGGGCACGTTCACCCGGCAGCTGTCCCATGACCTGGCCGACCTGGCCAGCACGGCCCGCCGCCTGGCCGATGAGCAGCTGCCGCAGGCCATGCAGCGGCTGCGGGACGGCCAGGAGGCCGGGCTGGCCGCCGAGACCCCGGCCTGGCCGCGCACCCGCAGCGCCGAGATCGACGAGGCCGCTGCGGCCATCAGCCGGCTGCAGAAGACCACGATCTCGGCCGCTACCGGCGAGTCCGGGCTGCGCATCGGCCTGCGCCAGGTCTTCGTCAGCCTGGCCCGGCGGAACCAGTCGCTGCTGCAGCGGCAACTCCGGCTCATCGACTCGCTGGAGCAGAAAGCGTCCGACCCGGCCGCGCTGGCCGACCTGTTCTCGCTGGACCATCTGACCACCCGGATGCGGCGGCACGCGGAGAGCCTGGCCATTCTGTCCGGGGCCGCGCCCGGCCGGAGCTGGACCGAGCCGGTGCCGGTCATCGACGTGATCCGCGGGGCCATGGCCGAGGTCGAGGACTACCGGCGGGTGAGCGTGCTCACCAAGGCCGAGGAGGCGGTGGCCGCCCCGGCCGTCGCGGACATGATCCACCTGCTGGCCGAGCTGATCGAGAACGCCACGATGTTCTCGCCGTCCGGCACCCGGGTCGAGGTCCGGGCCGAGCGGGTGGCCAACGGTTTCGCCATCGAGATCGACGACCGTGGGCTGGGCATCGAGCCGGCCCAGCTGGAGGAGCTCAACCAGCAACTGGCCGAGCCGCCCGACTTCGACCTGGCCAACGCCGACCGGCTGGGCCTGTTCGTCGGGGCCAAGCTGGCCAGCCGGCACGGGATCCGGGTCTCACTGCGGCCGTCGCCCTACGGCGGCACCACCGCGATCGTGCTGATGCCGAACAGCATCGTGTCCACCACCACCCGGCTGGACGGCGGGCTGGCCGATGCGGCCCGCCCGCTGCCCGGCCGGCAGGGCGCGCTGGACCTGGGATCGGCCGGCGGGCCGGGGCTGGCCGCCCGGCGCGCCGCGGTGGCCGCCGCCCCCGCGATCCCGCCGGCCACCCCGCCAGCCATGCTGCCCAGCCCGCCGGTCAGCCTGTCCAGCGCACCGGCCAGCGTCCTGCCCGCGCGGGCCGGCACCGGCAACGGGGCGGGAGCGGACACCAGCCCGGCCGGCGGGACGCCGCCGCTGCCGCAGCGAACCCGGCAGGCCAGCCTGTCCCCGCACCTGCGGGACAGCGCGGAACCGGCCGACGGCGAGCCCACCCCAGAGCCGTCCAGCGACCGCAGCCCGGAGCAGGCCCGGGCGCTGGCCGCATCACTGCAGACCGGATGGCGGCGCGGTCGCCAGGATGACCCATCCAACGCGGCGTTCCCTCCCAGCCCGCGGCAAGACCCCACGGCGGCGCATGGCGAGGAGGCGTAATGTCCGAGCACCCCCCGGGCGACCCGGGGCCCGACCTGGGCTGGCTGCTCGACGACCTCGCCGGCCGGGTGAGCCACTTCCAGCAGGCCGTGATCCTGTCCAAGGACGGGCTGGTCATCGCGAATTCGGCGGGCCTGCCCCGTGATGACGCGGAACGGATGTCGGCCCTCGCGGCCGGGGTGCAGAGCCTGGCCGCGGGGGCCGGGAAGCACTTCGGGGTGGGCGCCGTGCGGCAGACCATCATCGAGCTGGAACAGGCCCTGCTGTTCGTCACCTCGGCTGGGCACGGCAGCTGCCTGGCCGTGCTCTGCCCGGCCGACGCCGACGCCGGCCTGATCGCTTACGAGATGGCCCTGCTGGTCAAACGGGCCGGCCCGCACCTGGAATCGCGACCCAGGTTCCCGGCCGCGAAGATACCGGTGGAGTAGCCCGCGATGGGCGCGGAAAGCAAGTGGGTCGACCGGAACGCTGGCCCCGTCGTTCGCCCCTACGCGGTGACCGGAGGCCGCACCGAGCCGGCCGATGGCGAGATGCTCGACCTGATCACTATCGTGGTGGAGGCAGGCCGGGGTAGCGGGGAGAGCGGCCCGATCGATTTCAGCCCAGAGCACCGGCGGATCGTCAGCTTGTGCCGCAACCCGGCTACCGTGGCTGATGTAGCGTCCGACACTATGCTCCCGCTCGGCGTGGTCCGGGTGCTGCTCGCCGATCTCATCCAGTCCGGGCGGATCAAGGTGCTGCGGCAGCAGCCCACCGGCCAGCAGCCCAGCACCGATCTGCTCAGGGAGGTACTGCATGGACTCCGCGCCCTCTGAGCAGGCGGACAGCAGCCTCGCCGTCTTCAAGGTCATCGTCGCCGGGGGGTTCGGCGCTGGGAAGACCACGCTGGTTGGCTCGATCAGCGAAGTCCGGCCGCTGCGCACCGAAGAGAACCTGTCCAGCGCGAGCGTCGGCTACGACAACCTGAGCGGCGTCGAGGCCAAGACGACCACCACCGTGGCGATGGACTTCGGCCGGATCACGCTCAACCAGGCCCGGGTGCTGTACCTGTTCGGCACCCCGGGCCAGGAGCGCTTCTGGTTCATGTGGGACGACCTGTGCTTCGGGGCGCTGGGCGCCGTGGTGCTGGCCGACACCCGGCGGCTGGCCGACTGCTTCGCATCGGTCGACTACTTCGAGAAGCACGGGCTGCCGTTCGTGGTCGCCATCAACTGCTTCGACGGCGCCGCCCGCTACGATCTCGATGAGGTGCGTGCCGCGCTTGACCTCGATCCTCGGGTGCCGGCCGTACTCTGTGACGCCCGGGAGCTGGATTCGGTCAAACAAGTCTTGATCACCCTGCTAGAACATGTGCTGGCCGGCAGAACCGGAACCAGCACGGGGGGAAACAGCACCGCGCCAGGACAGGTTCCAGCAACTTCTCAGATATCAGCACCGCAGATTTAGGTGATGCCGGGTGATCAGCCAGATGCCGGCCGGGGGGCCGGCGGAATGGCCGGAAGGGCAGCAGGCCCAGTCGGTCCGGTCCGGCACCGTGCCACGGCTCGCTGACGGGTTCAGCACCCGGCCGGAGACGTCGCCGAACCTGGGCGGGGTGCTGGTGCCTGGGGCCACCGTGGCTCTGGTGCCGGCCCGGGCGGCGACCGCCGGGGTACGGGACTGGCTGGGCGCGTGCGGCAAGACCCAGCTCGCCGCGTACGCCGCGGAATCGCTGTGGCAGTCCGGCGACGTGACCCTGCTGGTCTGGGTGGTGGCCAGCAACCGGGCCTCGGTGCTGACCGGCTACGCGCAGGCCGCGCTCGGCGTGCTGGGCAGCGACGCGGCCGGAGATGCCGACGCGATAGCGGCCCGGTTCGTCAACTGGCTGGCCACCACCAGCCAGCCCTGGCTGGTGGTGCTCGACGACCTGACCACCGCGGCTGATCTGGCCGGGCTGTGGCCTGAAGGCCCGGCGGGCCGGGTGCTGATCACCGCGGGCAGCCCGGCGGTCCTGCCCGCCGAAGCCCAGGCGCGGGTCCTCCCGGTCGGGCCGTTCAGCCCGCGGGAGGCACTCAGTTACCTGATGGGCCGCCTCACCGCCGACACCGACCAGCGGCTGGGCGCCATTGACCTGGTCGCCGACCTGAGCAGCGAGCCGCTGGCCCTGGCCCAGGCCAGCGGGGTGATCGCCAGTTCGGCGCTGTCCTGCCGGGACTACCGCGGCTACTTCGTCGACCGGCGGGCCCAGCTCACCGAGGTGCCCGGGGCCAAACCGCCGGCCGCCGCGGTCACCTGGCGGTTCTCGGTCGAGCAGGCCGACCGGCTGGCCCCCGGCGGCACCGTCCAGCCGCTGCTGGTGCTGGCCGCCCTGCTGAACGGGCACGGCATTCCGGCCACCGTGTTCAGCACCCAGCCCGCTGCCGACTACCTGGCGGGCGCCGGTGCGGGCAGCACCGGCCCGGCTGGCCTCGGCGAGCGCACACGGGACGCGCTGCTCGTCCTGGAGCGGACCGGGCTGCTGGACATCGACGCGTCGCGCGAACCGCCGATGATCCGGATGAGCACGGTGATCCAGGATGCGGTGCAGGCCGCCACCCCGGCCCCGATGCGGGACCGGGCGGTGCGGGTCGCGGCCGACAGTCTGCTGGCCGCCTGGCCTGCGGACGAGCAGAATCCCTGGCTGGCCGACAGCCTGCGCTGCTGCGCCGCCAGCCTGCAGCAGGCCGGCGGCAAGCTGCTGCTCGCCGGCAGCTGCCATCCGCTGCTGCTGCGGGCCGGGCAGAGCCTGGACACGGCCCGGCTCAGCGGCCCGGCGGTCGCCTACTGGCAGGCGCTGGCCGCCGCGTGCGAGACCACGCTCGGCCCCGCGCACCCGGATTCGCAGCTCATCGACGAGCGGCTGGCCGAGGCGTACCTGACGGCCGGGCGGCCGGGCGAGGCCGTGTCCTGGTTCGAGCGGGTGCTGGCCAACCGGGTCAGCGCGCTCGGCCCGGACCACCCGGGCACCGCGGCCGTCCGCCGCGACCTCGGTCACGCCCTGATGGCGGGCCGCCAGTTCACCGAGGCCATCGCGGTGCTCGGCGGCTCGGTCACCGAGTACCAGCGGCTACGCGGCCCGGACCACCCAGACACCCTGGCCGCGCGGGACGATCTGGCCGCCGCGTACCGGGCCGCGGGCCAGTTCGGCGACGCGATTCCGCTGTACCGGCGCACGCTGGCCGACCGGGAGCGGGCCCAGGGCGCCCGGCATCCAGACACGCTGACCACCCGGCAGCAGCTAGCCGACACCTACCTGGCGGACGGCCGGGTGAAGGACGCGATCTCGCACTACAAGCGGGTGCTGGCGGACCGGGAGCGGGTCCTCGGCCCAGAACACCTGGACACCATCGCCGCCCGCGGCAACCTCGGCTCGGCGTACCACGCCGCGGGGCGGATGGCATCTGCGCTGCAACTGTACGAGCAGACCGTGGCCGGTTATGACCATACGCTCGGCCCCGATCACCCGGACACGCTGGCCCGCTGCCTGAGCCTGGCCACCGCGTACTACACGGTCGGCCGGCTGACCGACGCGCAGAGCCTGCTCCGCGAGACCCTGGCCCGCTGCGAGCGGGTGCTGCCCCCCGGCGACCGGATGACCCAGGTAGTGCGGGAGAGCCTGACCAACGTGGCCGGGGCCAGCGGCCAGCCCGGCTAATCCTGCTGCCTCATCTGGGGCTGGCTAATCCGGGGCTGGCTGGCTCCGCTAACCAGGGCTGGCCAAGCAGGTAGCGTACGGTGCTCACGCCGTTCTCGCCGACCAGCTCGCCGTCCGGCGCATGGTGCCCGGCCCGGTCCTCGGACACATGCACGATCCGCCAGCCCTCGGTGGCCAGCCGGTCCAGGCAGGTGAGCACCTCCCTGATGGGGTAGCCGAACTCGGCCATCGGCAGCCCGATGTCCACCGGTATCTGCTCCCCACCCCGGTAGAGGCACGCGGCCCAGGTACGCAGCTCGGCGATCTGCACCATCTCCCGCCAGTCAGCGAACTGGGCGGGCGCCGTGGGCCGTGGGAACCGGGCCTGGAACTCCTCGGTGATGTAGTCGTGCGCCGCCTCGGGGTCGACCACGCCGTCGGTGCCATCCGGGAACGTGATCCGGGCCACCTCCACCCGCGGCCCGCCGTCGTGCAGCCGTTCGTGGCCCACCTGCACCTTGGTGGCCGCCTGCCAGTCGGCCAGCTGCTGGTCCCAGCTCACGCCGCTCCGCACGCCGACCGCCGCCGCCCGTACGTGCTCGTCCCACCAGTGCCGGGCCGCCTCGTCCCCGGCGTCCTTGGGTACCACCAGCGGCTGCTGGCCCGGGATCTGCACGAGGTCGAAGACCGCCCGGGTGATGACCAGCATCGCGTGCCGTGGCAGCACGCTACGGCGCCTGCTCCGCGGCCGGGGCCAGCACCATGTCGAAGGCGACTCGGCTCCACGGTTCGCTCATCGTGCGCCCCTCGGGGGCCGGACCCGGCGGGTGCTCGGTGAACTCGACGATCAGGCTCTCCTTCACACCGAACACGGCGTCCTTGTCCAGGTACTCATCACCGGCCACGAAGATGTGCGTGACCAGGGGGCGATAGCCGGGGACGACCACCCTGAAGTGCAGATGCGCGGGCCGCATCGGGCCGCGGCCCGCGGCCTTGAGCAGGTCGCCGACGGGCCCGTCGTCCGGGATCGGGTACGGCGCCGGGTGCACCGACCAGAACCGGTACCCGCCGTCCGGGCCGGTGCGCAGCCAGCCCCGGGCGGCCGTACGGCCATCCGGGTACTGGACGTCGTAGAACCCGTCCTCGTCGGACTGCCATATGTCGATCCGGGCGCCAGCGATCGGCTGCCCGGCCGTGTCGGTCACGGTGCCGGACACGTAGCAGGGCTGGCCCTGCGCTCCGTTCGCGATGTCGCCGCCCAGCGGGGTCTCCGGCGCGCCGGCCACGAAGAACGGGCCGACCACGGTGGACTCGGTGGCCCCGGCCGCCGTCGGCGCGTTGATCCCGATGGTCAGCATGGACATGCCGAGCACGTCGGACAGCAGGATGAACTCCTGCCGCCGGTCATCGGTGATATGCCCGGCCCGGGTCAGGAAGTCGATGCCGAACTGCCATTCCTCCTGGGTGAGCCGGATCTCACGGGCGAAGGCATGCAGATTGCGGACCAGGCTCTGGGCCAGTTCCTTGAACCGCGGTGGGGTCGCGCCCGCGAAACTGGCCAGCACCTCGGCGGTGACCGCCGCTTCCCGTGCGGCCTGCACCGCGGCGTCGTCGCTGACCGCCGCAGGTGTCCCGGCCCAGGCGGCGCGCACCAGGGTACGCAGCTCAGCCGCCCCGGCGGGGACCGGGTTGTCCGCGGGCACGGCCGGCACGATAAGCCGGGCCGCCTCGTCAAGCTGATCCTCGCGCAGCCCGATGTCGCGCAGCCCGCCGGGCAGGCCGAGCCCCGCCGCCAGGTCCTGCACGGCGGCCGCTGGGTCGGCCGTGTCCAGCGCCCGGCCGATCCGGGCCGCCGCCTCCGGCGCGCCGGGCAGGTTGAGCGCCAGCACGTAGGGCAGCACGATCGCGTGCGTCTGGGCGTGCGGCAGGCCGTACCGGCCGCCGAGCACATGGCAGATCTTGTGGTGCAGCCCGGAACCCGCCGTGCCGAACGCCGTGCCGGCCAGGTACGCGCCGTACAGCACGTCGCTGCGGGCCGCCAGGTCAGTGCCGTCCTTGACGGCCAGCGGCAGCGCCTGGGCCAGCACCCGGATGCCCTCGGCGGCAGCCAGCGCGGTGACCGGGTTACGGCCGGGCGCCCAGAACGCCTCGGCGCAGTGCGCCAGCGCGTTCAGGCCGCTGGCCGCCGTCAGCCCGGGCGGCAGCGACACGGTCAGTTCCGGGTCGTAGAGCACCAACCGGGGCCGCACCCGCGGGTCGGTTCCGGTGGTCTTCCGCTCTCCCTCGGTCAGTCCCCAGACCGGGGTCACCTCGGACCCGGCGTAGGTGGTGGGCACGGCGATGACCGGCAGCCCGGTGGTCAGCGCGACGGCCTTGGCCGTGCCGGTGGCTGATCCGCCGCCGATGCTGAGCACCGCGTCGGCGCCGGTCTCGGCGGCCTGCTGCCGCGCCGCCTCGGCCACCGCGACCGGCACGTGCTCCTGCACTCCGGTGAACAGGCCGGCGACCCGGCCGTCCAGCGGCTCGGCCAGCTCGCGGGCCAAGCTCGCGGCTCGCGTGTCGGTGATCAGCAACAGCCGGGACACGCCCAGCCGGCTGATCTCATCGGCCAGCCTGGCCCGGGCCGTGCCCGGGCCGAACACCACCCGGCCGGCCAGCGCGTCATATGTGAATGGCTGCACTAGTTAGTTATAGCTGGGCCGGGGACGCGGAGTATGTACTACCAGCGCGCCCGGCGCCGGCGCACCCCACCGGTGAGCCGCATGGCCGCGACCACGATCACCGCGATCAGCGCCACGTAGAACAGGAAGTGCAGCGCGGAGATCACAAACGAGATCAGCATGATCACGGCGAAGATGCCGAGCAGGAACAGCAGGATTTTTCCCATGCTCCCCACGATATGCGAGCGGGGCCGCGCCGGCTCGGGCTGAGGCCGGCAATCTTGCCCGGCCCAACCTGCCGACCTCCGGCACGGCCGGCCAGCCTGGCCGCGGGCGGGCCCCTGCACCGCCCGCGGGCCAGCCGGCCGGGTCAGTGCACGGCCGTGACCCCGACCAGCACCAGCAGGATCGACGCCGTCGTGATCAGGACGCGGCGCAGCAGCGGCAGCAGGTACATGGGGGTCTCCTTGGTCGCAGCCGGGCCGCTCTGTGGCCCGGTCGCTAAGGAGAGCCACCAGCCCTCGCGCCGCCAACAAGTTTTGCCGGACAATTTTCGCGATCCCACCACCTGCCCCCCGCCCGGCCGCGACACGCCGGCGTTGCCAAGAAAAATAGATATCATTATGATAAGCGACTAGTATCAGCAGCAGACGTTGAGGAGGCCACAATGGCCACAGATAGCGCACCAGCGCCGCACCCCGAGGCGCCCTCGGCCCAGCCGAGATCAGCATCCCAGCCGGCCGCGCCCGGCGGCGCGGGCGTCATGTCACCCAACCCGGTGCCCGACCCAGGCCGGCTCGGTCAGCCACTCACCGAGCGGCCGGCCGCGTCCGCCCCGGGCGTGCCGATGGCACTCGGTGGCACCGTCATCTGCGGCGTCACGATATGGCTGATCGTGGTCGCGCATACCTTTAGCCCTGGCGACCAGGGCTGGCTGGGTTTTCTCATCACCGTGCTGGCGTTCGTCGGCGTGTTCATGCTGGTCGGCCTGACCCCGATCCAGCCTGGTGAGGCCCGGGTGGTGCAGCTGTTCGGCCAGTACCGCGGCACGGTCAGGCAGCCCGGGCTGCGCTGCTGTAACCCGTTCGCCAAGCGGGTCAAGATATCCACCCGGATCCGCAACCATGAGACCGCGGTGGCCAAGGTGAACGATGCCGACGGCAACCCGATCGAGATCGCGGCCGTGGTCGTCTGGCTGGTGGCGGACACCGCCAAGGCGCTGTACGCGGTGGACGACTTCGTCAAGTTCGTGGCCATCCAGACCGAGACCGCGGTCCGGCACATCGCCACCAGCTACCCGTACGACACCGGCGATCCGAACCAGCTGTCGCTGCGGGCCAACGCGGACGAGATCACCACCCAGCTGTCGGCCGAGATCGCCGCCCGGGTCGCCTCGGCCGGGGTGACCATAGTCGAGTCCCGGCTCACCCGGCTGTCCTACGCTTCGGAGATCGCCCAGGCCATGCTGCGCCGTCAGCAGGCCAGCGCCGTGGTCGCGGCCCGGCAGCGGATCGTCGAGGGCGCGGTGGGCATGGTCGACCTGGCCCTGCGGCGGCTCGAGGAACAGGACGTGGTGGAACTGGACGAGGAACGCAAGGCGGCCATGGTGTCCAACCTGCTCGTGGTGCTGTGCAGTGAGCAGGCCACCCAGCAAGTAGTCAACACCGGGTCGCTGTACCAGTGACGGAACGGCGTCCAGATTGAGCGAACGCAAAGGAATGCTGCTGCGGCTAGACCCAGCCGTGCATGACGCGCTGGCCCGGTGGGCCGCGGACGAGCTGCGCAGCACCAACGCCCAGATCGAGTTCCTGCTCCGCCGGGCACTGGCCGACGCCGGCCGGCTGCCCGGCCACGCGGGCCGGATGCGCGGCCGGGGCCGGCCCCGCGCCGCTCCCTCCGATGCGGGGAAGGACGCCGATGGCGAGCCCGCCGAGCTAGCTGACGCGCGGCACGACCAGTAGCCACCCCGCCGTGGCGGCCGGCCGCTGGTAGCCTTCCGTCCCTGTGACCACCCCCGCGACCGCGCCAGAGGATGACGCCACCAGCCCACCAGGCAGCGTTAGGCCAGATCTTCTGCTCAGTTTGCGGGGCTGGCAGAAAGCGGCTTACCGGGAGTACTTCGGGCGGCCGCGCCGGGATTTCCTGCTGGTCGCGACGCCCGGCGCGGGCAAGACGGCGTGGGCGCTGACGGTCGCGGCCGAGCTGCTGGCCCGCCGGGAGATCGCCGCGCTGACGGTGGTCACCCCTACCGAGCATCTCAAGCATCAGTGGGCGCAGTCCGCGCACTACGTGGGCATCTCGCTGGACTCCAGCTACCGCAACGCGCAGGGCCGCGCGTCGGCCGACTTCACCGGGGTAGCGGTGACCTACGCGCAGGTGGCCGCGCACCCAGTGCTGCACCGGGCGCGTACCGAGAACCGGCGCACGCTGGTCATCTTCGACGAGATCCACCACGCCGGGGACGCCCTGTCCTGGGGCGACGCGATCCGCGAGGCGTTCGACCCGGCCCGGCGGCGGCTGGCGCTGACCGGGACGCCGTTCCGCACCGACACCAACCCGATCCCGTTCGTGACGTACGCGCCGGAGGCGGACGGCAGCAGGCGCAGCGTGTCCGATTACGTGTA
>Ga0335085_10003192_pt1 | contig 28901 bp, 23 predicted proteins | sample Lox_Sample_45_FD_206712 | JGI IMG/M metagenome (GOLD analysis project Ga0335085, IMG submission 206712) | Soil microbial communities from Loxahatchee National Wildlife Refuge, Florida, United States - Lox_Sample_4.5 | ecosystem: Environmental > Terrestrial > Soil > Wetlands | place: USA... | reverse complement strand
AATCCGAGTGATCACCAGACGCTCCTACGGTTTTCGCACCTATGAAGCGATGGGAATTGCACTCTATCACACGCTTGGCCGCCTCCCCGAGCCGGAATCAACCCACAGATATTGCTGAGGAGAGCGAAAAAGGAGGTACAGACTCTGGAGTTTCGAATTGAGCTCCTCAAGGGTGAGGCCCCCGGGCTGCTTTCTTGAGCTGTAATAGCGGCGTCTCATGCGGGCTTCAGAGCGCTGTAGTCGACTGACAAAACAGCTGCGCCGCCAGATTCGACGTTCGCATTTTACTCTTCGAACGACTCAAGGTGCGTCTTCTGTGCACTGGGGCACCGCGGGCAGGCATAGTCCGCCCTCGCTTCGTTGGCGCTGCGCGCCAATCCTCTCTCTAGAGAGGAGGCAACGCAAAGGAGGTGAGCTCCTACTTGGCAGGGGCCACCCCCTTAGGATCAATCAAGGTGCGCGCAGTCGTCTCTCGTGTACCTACAGCTCGATCAAGGACCTCGACAACCTTCTCTGGCACATTCCATTCAACTTTCTTCTTGGTCTCAATCGGGTCCTTTGGGTGGAAGGTTCCTTTCTCACTCCTGTAGGAAATCAGGCCGGTAACGATCTCCGTGCGCACATACTCCCCCTTCTGTGTAAGCTGAAAATAACTGCCGCGTGACAGTCCTAGCGACGTCAACAGCAAGACCGTGCCAGCTATCCGAGCTTTGAAGCTGGGGGGGTCCATCATCAGTTCTTGTCGTCCTAAACGCTGAATGAAACTGTCTGCTTGCTTGGAGATGGCAATGGCCAGCCCACGCGGATCTGCCAGTCGCTGTGGCAGCCGGTCGCTGAAGCGCGCCAAAGTCTGAGCGACGAGAGTGTTTGGTGGGAGGTACTCTCGAAAAGGATCCAACTGGGAGGCTGCATCCGCTAGCTCGTAGTACGCGATCGCCGCCTCCCTGAGTGATTGAACATACTCCGCGGTATGGCCGGGGCGGGCCAATTCAACCCATAAACCAAGGAGATCCCAAAACATCATCTGCTTCTCCGGCATAAGGAGCGCATCATTGGCATCGACGTTTCTTAGCAAATCAAAACCTGGGTGCACCCCCAAAAGGAGAGTCATCTCCGCAATTGACAACCCAACTGCCCCAACAGAGTATTCCTCAACGGGGAAAGGTGGTTTTACCGTGAGCGTTGCTGTGGCCATAACTGCCCTCCCGTTCGACTACAGTGATCAAACCCCCAGTTTGTGCTGAGCAGGCACTCAGTTTTCGGACACGCAAACGCCAAGGCGTACGCACTGAGTGCGGAAAGACCGCCCTTGAGATCCCGTAAGGTCGGCAGAGACGTTGCACCGTGTGCGGACCCACAAGAGATGCCCGCTAATCTCGCCGCAGAAAGGTGGCACTCCTAAGTCTATTCGATCACCTCAAATTTCTTCAGCGCCCCTTCGTCGACAGTCAGTCCCAGCCCTGGAGCCGAATCGTCGAGATCCACAAAGCCGTCCTTGGCCACCGGCTCGCCCTTAAAGATGTACCAGAAGAGCTCGTTGCCCACTTCGACCTCGACGGGCGGGAAGTACTCCGCCATGGGCGAGTTGAGGCTGGCCATGACCACGTGAAAGTTGTGCATCTGCCCCGCGTGCGGGATCACGGGAATCTCGTAAGCCTCGGCCAGCGCCGACACTTTTCGGGCCTGGGTGATGCCGCCCACACGGTTGGTGTCGAACTGGATCACGTCCACCGCTTTGGCGTCGATCAGCTCGCGAAAGCCGTAGAGGGTGAATTCATGCTCGCCCCCCGAGATGGGCACGACATTCATCGCCTTGAGCGCGGCGTAGCCCCCGATGTCGTCAGGCAGCACCGGCTCCTCCACCCAGCGGAGATGATAGGGCTCGAGCAGCAGGATCATGCGGCGGGCGTAATCGAGCGTCCAGCCCATGTAGGCGTCGGCCATCACGTCGATCTCATCGCCCACGGTGGCGCGCACCGTGCGCACCAGGTCGAGATTGCGCTGCATGCCCGCCGCCCCGTCCACCGGTCCCCAGCCGAAGCGCAGCTTCAGGGCCCGGAATCCCTGCGACTTGTAAAGCGCCGCCTCGCGCGCCAGATCGTCCAGCGGCTGGCTGTAGAGGCGGCTGGCATAGACCGGGATGCGAGGCTTGGTCCGGCCGCCGAGCAAGCGAAAGACCGGCTGCTTCAGGACCTTGCCCATCAGGTCCCAAAGCGCGATATCGACGGCGCTGATGGCCACCATCCCGATCCCCTTTCGGCCGAAGGCGATGGTGCGCCGGTACATGGTCTGCCAAAGGTATTCGATGTCGAACGGGTTCTGGCCGAGCAGAACGGGCTTCAAATGATGATCGATCACCTGCTTGGCGACGCGAGGCGCCAGTGCGGCATTGCCGATACCGGTTTCGCCGGAATCGGTCTCGACCTCCACGATCAGCCAACTGTGGAATCGAAACGAACCCATCGGGTCCGCCCGCAGCTCCAGCAGGTCCGCCGGGGTGGTGCAGAAGTGGGGTTGCGGCGGGACGGTCTGCTGCCGCCACTCCACCACGCGCGCTCGAACTTGAGTGATCTTCACGATGGCTCTCCTTGACCAGGCATCGGCCCGATCTTTTGGTCCTGGGTATCGGAACGTATCACAGCGGAAAGGCAGCCGTCCACGGCTTCGCCGAGCCGCCCGGCCCGCGGCCACAACGCTTGACAATCTTGAATACGGGGATATGGTAGCTGTCTGGTTGACGGTGAGATGAGTGATGCCGGCCCTCTCCTGCAAAAGCCCCCGACGAGATGAATGGCTCGTGGTTACCGGTCTCTGGATCGCCACGGCGCTGGCGGCCACGGCTTGCGCTGCTCCCCGCGACGTTCAGTTCGCTCAGTCCGCGAGCTCGGTCGACGCTTATGACTTCGTGGAGATCACGGCCAGCGTGACCGGTCCCGACGCCGCCAATCCTTTTATCGACGCCACCCTGACGGGATCGTTCGAAGCTGCGGACGGGCGCCACAAGTGGCAGGTGGAAGGCTTCTGCGACGCCGAGGACGGCAGCGTATACCGCATCCGCTTCATGCCTTCCCAGCCGGGCGACTATCGCTATTCCGTGTGGTACCGGCAGGGCGTTTTCCAGAAAAACTTCTCGGGCTCGTTTCATGCCAACGACGGCCACCGTCGCGGCCCCATCCGCGTCGATCCGCAATATCCGTGGCACTTCATCTGGGAGGGCACGGGCGAGCACTACTTCTTCAACGGCACCACCGCGTACTGGCTGATGGGATGGAAGGACGACCGGATCATCGACTACAGCCTGGAGCGGCTGCACCGGCTGAAGATCAATCGCCTGCGCGTGACCATCGCCGGCCGCACCAACCTCTTCTACGGCGAACCGGTGATGGTGGGAAACAACTTCACCGTGTATATCGCCCCCTGGCCGGCCGAAAAGGCGGACGACATCTATCACCCCGGCTTCGATTACCGCCGCTTCCGGGTGGCTTACTGGCAGAAGTTCGAGCGCGCCCTGCGCTTCGCGCGACCGCGACATGATCTTCTCGCTCGTGCTCGATATGAACGACTCCAGAGTCCATCCGGCCGCCGGCAGCCAAGACGAGCATCGCTTCATCCATTATGCGATCGACCGCTTCGGAGCCTTTTCCAACATCACCTGGGACCTGGGCGACGATCTCGACAGCTTCCGGGACGACGCCTGGACGCACGAAACGGGAAGCTTGATCAAGGAGTGGGATCTGAATCGCCACCTGGCTACAAGCCACCCGGTGGACAACGTTCATCAGGACCGCACCTCCGCATGGTTTGACTTCACTTCGTTTCAGGAGTGGTCGCGCGATCAGCACAACTTCATGCTGGGGCAGCGCCGGCAGCAGCAACGGACGGGCCGCATCATTCCCCAGACCAACGAAGAGTACGGGTACGAAGACCACTACCCGCTCTGGGCCCGCGGCCTGGGATCGGAGTCAGCCGATACGCTCCGCCGCACCGCCTGGGACATCGTGATGGCGGGCGGTTATCAGACGGCCGGCGAGAGCGCCCGTCGCGGAACCAACATCTGGCCCGACACGGGCGGCGGCTGGATGAACGGTCGCGGCGATGACACCATGACCATGTTCCTCGGCTACGGGCACATGGTGGATTTCTTCACCGGCTTCGACTGGTGGAAGACGGAGCCGCACGACGAACTGGTGGACAACGGCAACTACTGCCTGGCCGAAGCCGGCCGGACCTACGCCGTCTATCTGCCCCACGCCGGCAAGGTCACGGTGAAGCTCGCGCCCGGGCAGTACCAGGCGTTCTGGTTCGGGGCCGAGACGGGCGAGCGCATCGATCTGCCCGACGTTCACGGGCCGCGATGGACTTCGCCCGAGGCGCCCGACCGCAACGACTGGGCGCTGCTGCTGCGCCGCAAGTAGCTTCGCGGACCGGCCGTCACGCCGCTGTCCAGCGCCGGCAAGGAGGCAATCCCATGACCCGAGTACGATCGATTCGCGGCACGCTGGTGGCGGCTGTCGCGGTCGCACTCAGCCTGCAGGCGGCCGCCCGCGGAGCGCGCGCTGCATGGCAGTCGATCGGAGCCGTTACACCTGGCGCGCCCGAGGAGAACCAGATCACCTTTCGCGGCGCGCACGGCCTGGTGAACGTCTCGGTGCTGGCGCCGGATCTGGTCCGGGTACGCATCGCCGCGGGTGCCGCTTTCGGACCGGACCACTCCTGGGCGGTGATCAAGCCGTTGGCCGACTGGCCCAAGACCACCGTCGAGATCCAGGCGCCGGGCTCGCAGGGCGGAAACGATCGGATCCTTCGCACCTCCGAGCTGGAAGTCCGGGTGCACGCCGATCCTTTCGGGGTCGCCTTCTACGACCGCGAGGGCCACCTGATCTCCAAGGACGATGAGGCCCGGCCTCCGGCTTGGGAGGGGGCGCGGGTGCGCGCTTGGAAAGCGATGCCGGACGGCGAGCACTATTTCGGGCTCGGCGAAAAGGCGGGCCCGCTCGACCGCCGCGGTCACACCTACGTGATGTGGAACACGGACGCTTACGGCTGGGGCCAGAATACCGATCCGCTCTACCAGGACATCCCTTTCTTTCTGGGGCTGCGCGACGGACGCGCCTACGGCCTCTTCTTCGACAACACCTATCGCTCTTCTTTCGACTTCGGGGTTGACTTGCCCGACCGCTACAGCTTCGGCGCCGAGGGCGGCGAGATGAACTACTACTTCTTCTGGGGGCCGGACCCGAAGAAAGTGCTCAATCGCTACACCGAACTGGTCGGCCGGACGCCGCTGCCCCCGCTCTGGGCGATCGGCTATCATCAGTGCCGCTACAGCTACTATCCCGAGAAAGTCGTGCGCTTCATCGCCGACAATTTCCGCATCCGCCACATTCCCTGCGACGCCCTCTTTCTCGACATCCACTACATGGACGGCTACCGCATCTTCACCTGGGACAAGTCGCGCTTTCCCGATCCGCCGGGGCTCATGCGCGATCTCCACCACCAGGGGTTTCACGTGGTCACAATTATCGATCCGGGCGTGAAGGTGGACCCGAACTACTGGGTCTATCAGCAAGGCCTGGCGGGCAACGATTTTGCCAAGCTGCCGGATGGCAAGGTCTTCGTCGGCAAGGTGTGGCCGGGCGAGGCCGCCTTCCCGGACTTCACCTGGGACCGGGTACGCGAGTGGTGGGGATCGCTCTATAAAGGGCTGATCGCCGACGGGGTGGACGGCTTCTGGAACGACATGAACGAGCCCTCCGTCTTCGAGGTGCCGAGCAAGACCACGCCCGACGACCTGGTGTTCTACGATCACGGCCTGGAGAGTCCCGCGACCAGGATCCACAACGTCTACGGCATGGAAATGTCACGCGGGACCCGCGACGGCATGCTGAAAGCGAGGCCCAACGAGCGCCCGCTGGTCATCACCCGCGACACCTACGCCGGAGGCCAGCGCTACTCCGCCGTCTGGACGGGCGACAACTCCAGCACCTGGGAACACCTCGCGCTGAGCACCCCGGAGATCATGGGCATGGGACTTTCCGGACTGGCGCTGGCCGGAGCGGATATCGGCGGCTTCGCCGGTGGGGGCGCGAGTCCGGAGCTCTATACCCGCTGGCTCGAAACCGGCGTCTTCTATCCTTATTGCCGGACCCACGTGGAGTTCGGCGCGCCTAACCAGGAACCGTGGTCGTTCGGCAACCGCCTGGAGGAGATTAATCGCCGGTCGATTGAGCTTCGTTACCGGCTCCTGCCCTATCTCTACAATGCATATCGCGAGTCGAGCGAAACCGGTTTGCCGGTGATGCGAGCTTTGCTGCTCGATTATCCCGGCGACGCCGCGGCCGTAAGTCAGGATCAGGAGTTTCTCTTCGGCGACGACCTGCTGGTGGCGCCTGTCACAAAAGACCACGCGATCGGCCGTGCGGTGTACCTCCCCAAAGGAACCTGGTACGACCTCCGAACCGGCCACCGTTACGCCGGCCCGGCTAATGTGGAGGCCGAGGCGCCGCTCGATCGAATTCCCGTTTTCGTGCGCGGCGGCGCCATCATCCCGACGCGCCCGGTCGTGCAGTACGTGGGCGAGGCGCCCATTAATCCGCTGACCTTTGAGATTTATCCGCTGGAGGCGGGCGGTTCTTCGTCACGCGACTACTACGAAGACGACGGCCTCAGCTTTGATTTCGAACACGGCCTTTCGCTGCGGCAAAAGGTCACTGTGGAGAGCTCGCGCGCTGCCCTCGAGATTCGCATGACCGCCCGCGAAGGGTCGTACTCGCCTCCCGCGCGGGCCCTCCTCTTCAAGATCCGTGCCGAACGCCGCGAGCCGGCCGGCATCACGGCCGACGGCCAGGCGCTCGAACGGCAGGCGTCTGCCGAAGCGCTGGAAAAGGCGGGCTCAGGCTGGGCTTACGACGAGGATGAGAACGTGGCCGCCATCAAGCTTCCCGATTCCGGGCGCGGGACCGCCATTCACGTGGACCTCGGCGCCGGCGGCCGGTAGAGTTAGGTAAGAAGCTGCCTCAGACTGTCATTCTGAGGAGCCGAAGGCGACGAAGAATCTCGTCATTCAGTTCGAGGGAACGACATGGAAGGCGCACAAGAGAGCCGAGAATTGACAAGGCGCGCCAGAGACGATATAAAGACTTTATGAGGACTCTCACGATTACTGACGCCAGGAAGAACTTGAGCCGGTGGCTGGACGCCGCCGCCCGAGGGCAGGACATCGGGATCATCCGTGGCGCCCACATCATCGCGCTTCGCCCGGTCGAGGTCGAGTCCACCGATTATTACGCCCAGCGCGAGTACGGCGCGACGCCTGAGCAGATCGCGGCGTTTGCGGACGCCACGGAGAAAAGGTATCGCCGGCTCAAGCGGTCGAAGAGATTGGTGACCGTAACGCCCGAGCGCTTGAGGCATCTGGTTGAATAAGCTCTTGTCGATTGACCCCGAAGTGTTACGACGCTTGCGGGAACTGCCGAAGAGCGAAAGAGCCGAGTGCCTCTTAGCCTTGTGCGAGCTGCCGGAGACCTTTGGCCGGCCGCACGTGCATAGCGGCCTGGGAATACGTAAGCTGGGCCGCAACATCTTCGAGTGTCGCGCCAGCCTTGCGTTGCGCTTCATCTTTCAGGACCGGCCATCGGAGCTGTTCATTTCTTTCCTCGGAAATCACGATGAGGTCAGGAAGTTGCTCCAAACCCGCAAGAATCGTTGAGACGCATCGAGCTTCCCCTCGACATTCAACCGGTCTGAGGAGGTCTGAACCTCCAGACTGATGACGACCTGCGGCGGGCCGCAGCGAGGGCACCCCTCACCAAGATCAAGCCGCGCACATGAATCAGGTGCGCAGCGGATTGGTGAAGCGGCCACAGGATCGGCGGTAGTCAAGTCATAATAATTTCGCGCTGGATAAAGAGGTGATTGCAAGGTGTCCCATTAGGATCATTATGTGAGCCTGCCGAATTCGCGGATGACGTTGACGGCGGGCGCGCACCCGGACAAAAGCCCACGGTCAGGAGAGCTGGTGGCTACGGTCAATCGTCTTGTGATTGACCGTGGGTTCTTTGGTGCAGAGAAAAGCCCACGGTCAGGACGGCACTGACCGCGGCTACCCCGCTCTCCCCTGCTTTTTTCGGGGATGTGATTGCAGGTTATAATCGGCGGCATATCACGGCTGCGGCCTTTAGAACGAACCGCAGAGTTGGCCAGACACCGGACTCTGGGCCTCCTTCGATTTTTTCAGCCCTCTTAAGCTTTCACCTTCAAGCCAGCGCCTGTAGTATCCGTGTCAAAGCCGTAGGCCATCTTTAGAAGCTTTAATAAAAGGTCGCCGTGCTTCTTGATTTCGTTCTTTGTTAGGCGGAGCCGGTAGTGACCCCACCTCGTGTCGTAATCCATCAGCTCAATTCCTGCCGACTCCAACTGCTGGTCAATTTCAGGTGACGAGGCGAGACGAATCTCGGCCCTGAAGCTGTTCTTTTTTGCGCGGAAAATGACGAAGTTGTGGGGCTGGCCGCCCCTTGCAAGCCCAATGTAAAACTTGTTGTACTTGAGTTCCAGGTCGGGTGCGAAGGTCTTTACGAGTTCAAGCATATCGTCTGCAAGGGCGACGGTCTCTTTCGTTCCCCGGTTCTCCCAATAAGTCCTGTCAGCGACAGCCTGAACCTCCTCATCCTCATCAGCCAAACCCAGGCCGAGGGCATCAACCACCTTGGTGAATACTAAGGTAATTTGGTCGCCGAATTTCAGTGCGTTCATTTGGAGTGCGATGAGCGGTATGGAACCGTTGAAGAGGCCGATGACATTGAGAAATCGGCTCGTGATGTCCTCGGCGGCGAGGACTGCGTAATGGTCGTACTGGGGATAACGCTTCCTCTCCACATCCCAATATTCAATGGTGCGGACGATGTGGCTCTCGTCCGTGCTTCCCAGCATGACCTCGACCTCGTATCGGGTCTTCGATTCCGCGTCCTGGAGCAGTAGGTCGAGGCGGCCCCCGCGTGGCTGATTGCGTTCCTTATCCTTCAGCACAAGGTCGCCGAGCCCAAGAATCGATGGGTCTTCAGCGATACGTTCTTGTACCCACGCTTCGCGGTACTCGGGATGATTAGCGAGCAACACTCTCTCGGGTTTCACGAATTTCAGCGTCATCGTGGCCTCCACGTGGTTCACGGGCAAGAACGGATTCTAAATCTAGGAATGATTTTCCGCAAAACCACTACTAGGCGACAGGCTCAAACTTGCGTGAGTTATCTGAACACATTACCGAACGAAGTCTTTAATTGAATGAAGCAAGCAAGTGGCGCGGACCGTCGCCTTTGCGGTCCGCGTGTTTTCGGTGGCCGTCGGCTCCACGGTTGGGTATTACCGCGTGTCGAAGCTGCGGTGTCCGCTTCTTTCCGACCGATATGTTTCCGTCACCGTAGGGCTGCTGCAGGGGCGCACCAAGTTGACCGATCCTGATTTCGTCCTGCTGGCGGTCGCTCTCAACCGAGCTGGCCATGGTCAGTCGTTTTGTGATTGACGTGGGTTCTTTGGTGCAGAGAAGCGCACGGTCAGGACGGCACTGACCGTGATAGCTACCCGCTCCCCACATTCCCATCGATATTTCCTCTCGCAGCAGAGACCTTGACATCCCCTCATTTATTACTGTACAGTACTTAACCATACTTCAATATAAATGCGGGCGTGGGGTGCCCGCGGGGGACGATTGCTCAGGGAGGAAACCATGAGTTTGATCCGAAAGCAGATCACCGAGGCGATGGCGACGGCGAATCACGCCAACAGCATGAGGTCCACCGGGCCTGTCACAGACGTGGGCAAGATGAACTCCCGTCTCAACGCCCTGAAACACGGGGTCACGGCGACCATGGCGGGGCTGTGTGTGGCCGAGATCGGCGACCGCGAAGAGGACCTGAGGCGTCTGATCTCGCAGCTCATGCGCTCCGTCCGGCCCTTCGGCGAGGAAGAGGAGATCCTGTTCGAGCAGATGGTGGAGAATCGCTGGCGCCGGCAGCGGCTCTTGCGGGCCGAAGCAGGCATCCTGGCGGAGCAGCGTCTCAACGTTGAGCTCGATTACGCGCGGAAGCTGGCGGGCGAAGGCCGGTCTCCGGAAAGCGTGGGCGAGGCAGGCTTGGCCACGGCCCACGGTGTCGTGGTCCTGCCCGACTCTTCCGCCAAGTTCAAGCTGATCCTTCAATGTCTGCGCGCGGCCGGGGAAGCGGTCGAGCGGGAAGGATTTGGCGAGGAAGGATTAAGGCAGCTCGAAGCCGTTTACGGGCCGAACCCGGGCTTGGCGGGCGCGGTTTTGCTGGCCGGTTACAACCAGCGTCGCCAAGAGGTTGCGGCCGGGATGGCCGAACCGGAAGAGGCCGAGGCGAGGCGGTCGTTTCTGGCTTCGCTCGGGGCCGAAGTCGCTTGTTTTGAGAAGCTCCTGGAGATGCAGGAGCGGACTGACGAAGAGCTGGCCCGCGCGCGCTGGCAGGCCCAGGGAGCGCTTTCGGGCTCCGCCGCCAAGAGGATCGTGGGCTATGAAGCCTTTCTGGAGCGCCAGTTCGACCGGCTGATGAAGCAACTCAACGAACGGCGGGAGGCCCGGCGCCAGCAGGAGGAGCTCTGAAGGAAGGGGCATGGGTTGCGAGATCGAGCCAGCCTGTCGAAGCACTTGGGGTCTGAGTTTCAGTTACCAGGGAATAATATGCTTTACACTGTTTTATCTATGAGTTACTAAAAATGGCGAATTTTTCCAAAAACGAAACCGTTAGGTGTAAGAAAAGAAAGGAAAATAGAATTCGCCAGCTCATCCCAAGGGGCGTCCGGGCCGGCCAGCGCCCGATCCAGGCGAATGCCAGGTTGTCATGTTAGCGGCGGCGGAACCTGTCCCTTCTAGGTCTTGTGGTGGCCGCCGCCCGAAGCCTTCTTCTCGAGCTTCTTGAACTCTCCGCCCACACCCTTGCCGATCTTGGCGGCTCCCTTGGCGGTGCCCACGCCCACGTCTTTGCCCAGTCCGCCCGCGCCCTTGCCCAGCGAAGCGCCGGCGTCGACGGGGTGACCCGTCACCAGGTCGCCGGCAGCTCCAGCGGTTCCCTTGCCCATGCTTTCCGCGCCCTTGCCTGCGCCTTTGCCGATATCCTTCCCACCGCCACCGATCTCGTTGCCGGGGCTGGTTCCCTTCTTGGCTTGTTCCTTATGGTCCTTAGGAGGGAATGGCCGCCCGAACGCCGAGGGTCCAGCCGTCAGGCTTAACCCGAGTGCGAGAACGACGATCAGGCCAAGCTTGGCTCTCATGAGTGCACTTCCTCCTTGCCACCGCCGCAACCCGCCGTCCTGACCGGGGCCGCGGCCCGTGGGGTCCCCCTCGCGACTATGATTCGCGGCCGGTCAGAAGGGTTTCTCCAATCGGCTGGCCTGAAAAGCGCCGGCCGACGACTTAAGTCGTCGCGCCGCGGGAGCGCCGGACGTAAGATTTGTTGTGGAGGAGGAATCGCCATGGCTTACGTGATCGCTGAACCCTGCATCGGAACCAAAGATACGGCCTGCGTAGACGTCTGTCCGGTCGACTGCATTCATCCCCGCAAAGACGAAGCCAACTTCGCAGAAGTAACCCAGCTCTACATTGATCCGGTGGAGTGTATCGATTGCGGAGCCTGCGTGCCGGTCTGCCCCGTTTCGGCCATATTCCCCGTCGACGATCTGCCCGAGAAATGGCAATCCTACACGCCGGTGAATGCCGAGTACTATAAGAAGTAGCGTCGGAAATCGATAGCGCGCTGCAGCCTTTGACCTCAGGACGCCGTGCTTTTCCCCTTGTCTTGCCGACCGCGCCGGAAGTAAGCTGCCCTTGGGCTAGGTTACGCCCAGGTTTCAGCCGCTTGCGAGTCCGCCTTTGATCCCACGAGGCGGCCGTGCGGGTGCCCGATCCGAGCCTCAATCACGAGGGGCTGCTTGAATCGATGTTGCCGGTCCCTGCTTCCGGCCGTCCTGCTGTTCACGGCCGCGAGCGTGGGAGCTCAGAATCGTCAATCCGCCCTGATGGCCCCCGCCGCGGCATGGGCGGCCCTGCCGGCACCAGTCCCCCTGCCCGCAAATCCCGGGCCCGCGCAGGGTTCCTCCCCTCCAGCGCGCGCGCCGTCCGCTGGATCGGCTCCGCCGGCTCGAGCCCCGGCGCCAGTTCCCAAGGCTGGAACGGCAGCGGGCGGCAACGCCGCTTCGTCCGCGGAAGCGAAAGACGCCGAGCGCGTGACCTCTCTGCTTCAGCAGGTCGACGGGCTCTATCAGGCGGGCGTGAGGGATTACGGCGCCAATAACCTTGATCAAGCCAAGAGCGAGTTCGACCAGGCGGTCAGCCTGCTGCTGGAATCCGGTCTGGACATCGAGGGTAACGACCGCCTGAGCGCCGAGTTCAACAGCTTGATCGAGAACATCTATGGCATGGAGCTGGCGGCCGTGCAGCGCGGGGACACGCTGAGCTCGCACGCCTACGAACCTGCGCCCATCCAGGCTTTCGCCGGACTCACCTTTCCCGTGGACCCCAACGTCCGCGAGCGCGCCCAGCAGGAACTGGCTTCCGTCCGCTCCGATCTGCCCCTCGTCTCCAACGACTACGTCAGCGGCGCCCTCAGCTACCTGCAGAGCCACGCCCGTCACTACATCCAGACCGTGCTGGAACGCCGAGCTTACTACGGCCCCATGATCGAGGAGACCTTGCGCAAGGAGGGCCTGCCGCAAGACCTGATTTACCTGGCCGCTGGCGAGAGCGCGTTCAATCCCTACGCCCTGTCGACCAAGGGCGCCAAGGGGATCTGGCAGTTCATGCCGCAGACGGGCGAGCTTTACGGACTCCAGAGGAATCGCTGGGTCGACGAGCGCGAAGATCCCATCAAGTCGACCCAGGCCGCCGCCCACGTCCTGAAGGACCTCTATGCCACTTTCGGCGACTGGTTCCTGGCCATGGCCGCCTACGACTGGAACCCGGCGGGCGTGCAAACCGCCGTGGCCAAGACCGGCTACGCGGACTACTGGAAGCTGCGGGAGCTCCACGCCCTGCCGGCCGAAACCGAAAACTACGTACCCATCTTTATCGCTGTCGCCTTGATCAGCAAGGACCCCCAGGCCTACGGCTTTCAAGCGCCCGCGGGGACCGCCATGGCGGTGGATCAGGTGGTGGTCTCGGAGCCCACCGATCTGCGGCTGGCGGCCGCGCTCATTGATCACCCCGTGGATGAACTGGTGCGGCTCAACCCCGGCCTGCTGTCCTGGTCGACGCCACCCCACGAACCCCGCTTTACTCTCAACCTGCCGGCCGGGACCAAGGAGCAGTTCGAGAAAGCGATCGCCGCCGTCCCCCCGGACCGCCGGGAGTGGTGGCGGGCCTATCGTCTCGAGCCGGGCGAGACCCTATCGAACGTGGCCTCCCGCTTTCACGTCACCTTGGCCAGCTTGCAGGCGGCCAACCGGCTTTCCAGCGACGATCCACCCGAGCCCGGTACTCATCTGCTGGTGCCACTCGGACCCACGAGCGAAGCCTCCCTGATGCGCGTCCACGAACGGCAGGTCTTTAGGGCCCGCGTGTACCGGGTGAAGCCGGGCGACACTCTCGAAATGGTCGCCGACCGGTTTGATGTAACGCCCTATCAGATTCGGCATTGGAACCATCTCACCGGATCAAAGCTCGCCGCCGGGCGCAACTTGACGGTTTACGTTCCCAGTCCGGCGCGCTCGTCCCACGGCGCTTCTTCCCGGCGGACGGCTGCGGGGCGAACGAGCTCGAAGAAGCCGTCGTCGACAGCCGTGGTGTCCGCGCCGCCCGGCGCCGCCAAGGCGTCTCATGGCCGCAGCCCGAAACATCACACCTCCAAGCACTCTTCGGCCCCGAATTCGACTGCCGTCACCGCTCAGGCGTCCCGCTGATAGAGCCACTAAGACAAAGGCTCCGGAACGTAAGGCTTCCCGCCGGAGTTGATCAGCCACGGAATCGGGAAAGGCAGCTTGCACCCTTGCTGTAGAATGTTAGCCGGCCGGTGGACCCATCTTGCTGGCTGGAGCATCAAAAAGGTTATCCTGACAGGAAGATCTATAAGGTTTCGAGAGAAGTGATCTGTCCCATTTGCCAGAAGCGCAAGGCCAACCGGTTCTGTCCGGCGCGGTCGCAGACCATCTGCTCGGTCTGCTGCGCCTCCGAACGCGAAGAGACTATCGACTGCCCCTCGGACTGCCCGCACCTGATGGCCAGCCGGCAATACGAAGATGAGCGCCGCGAAGTCGATTGGGCCAAGATCCCCTTTGCCGACGTCCGGGTGTCGCCCTCGGCCTTCCGCGGCCACGAAGACATGCTCGACGCCCTGGCCTTCGGCATTTGCGAGTTTGCCGCCGGTTCGCGCGAGCTGGTGGATTCGGACGTGATCGCCGTTCTTCAGGCGCTCGCCGAGACTTACCAGACGCTGGCCAACGGTATCTACTACGAAAAGCCGCTGGACTACCGTCTGCAACGCGACCTTTACAAGCACCTGAAGGAGGCGATTGCGGCGTTCAAGAAACAAGAGGCGGCCGCGACCGGCACGCACGCCCTTCGCGACGGAACCGTGCGCGACGCTCTGATCTTCTTTGCCCAGGTCGGGGCCACAAAGACGAACGGACGTCCCAAGAGCCGCGCCTATCTCGATTTTCTGCGCCGCGAGTTCAAGTGGCAGGGCCGATCCCAGGAGGCCGGGTCCGGTCTGGTGATTCTGCCCTGAGCTGCGTCGCGGGTGTTGCGTCAGCAGCGTGGATTCCAGTTTTTACGGGAATGACGTCAACGCCGCCCGCTTTCGCCGAATCGAAAACGATCGCTGTCTCTCGATGAACCAAGCCGAAGAAATCCGTGCCGCCGCCGATATCGTGAAGATCGTCGGCGACTACGTCAAATTGAGCAAGGCGGGCGTCAACTTTAAGGGTCTTTGCCCCTTTCACCAGGAAAAGACCCCTTCCTTTGCCGTCCATCCCGTCAAACAGATCTTCCATTGCTTCGGCTGCGGCGTGGGTGGAAACGTCTTCAAGTTCGTGATGATGATCGAGAACCTCACTTTCCCGGAGGCGCTGCGCCGGGTGGCGGAGAAGACCGGGGTGAAGCTCAAAGAGCGGCCGCTCGATGCCGTCTCCGACGCCTCGGCGCGCGAGCGCGAAACCCTGCAGAAGATTCACGACGTGGCCACCCGCTTTTTTGCCGCCCAGCTGGGGGCGACCGTCGAGGGCCGCGCGGCCCGCGCCTATCTGGCGGATCGTGGCCTGGGTGACGAGACCATCGCCCACTTCCGCATCGGCTACGCCCCTTCCGAGGGCCATGCCTTGGTGCGGCACCTGGAGGGCGTCGGTTTCGCACCGGAAATGATGGAAAAGAGCGGTCTGGTGCTGGCCGAAGCCGAGGGCCGGCGCCGGCTCGACCGCTTCCGGCGGCGCATCATGTTTCCCATCGCCCGCGAGAACGGGTCGGTGGTGGCCTTCGGCGGCCGGGCGCTCAGCGAGGATCAGCCAAAATATCTCAACTCGCCCGAGACGCCCCTTTACACCAAGAGCCGAGTCCTGTTTCACCTCGACCGCGCCTCGAGCGCGATCCGCAAGACGGACGAGGCGATTCTGGTGGAGGGTTACATGGACGCCATCGCCGTGGCCTCCGCCGGCTTCGAGCAGGTGGTGGCCTCGTGCGGCACCAGCCTGACGGCCAGCCAGGCGCGGTTGCTGGCGCGCCACACGCGCCGCGTGGTGGTGAATTATGATCCCGATTCCGCCGGCGTGGCCGCCACGGAGCGCTCGCTGGAGCTGCTGCTCGAGGAAGGCTTCGAGTGCCGGGTGCTCGCCCTTCCCGGCGGCCTCGATCCGGACGCCTTTATACGCAAACACGGGGCCGCGCGCTACGGCGAGGGGCTGAAAGCGGCGCCCAATTACCTCGACTATCTGGCCGACCGCGCCGCCGCCAGCCATGACGTGAGGACGCCGCAAGGCAAGATTGCAGCGGTCAACGCCCTGCTGCCCCACATCGTCCGGCTGCCGAATCCGATGCTGCGGGCGGAGTGGTCGGGCCGGCTCGCCGACCGCCTGCGCCTGGACGATCGGCTGCTGCGGGAAGAGGTTAAGCGCGCCGCCGCCGGCGCCCGCCGCGAGGTGAACGTCCCGGTGGTTTCGACGGCCCTAGACGCCAGCCCGGCCGAAAAGGAACTCCTGCGCGGATGCCTGGAGAGCGAGGCTCTGGCGGACGAGTTTCTCCCCGGTCTGCTGGCAGACGGGGTCCTGGAGGGTCTCCCCGCCGCCAAGATGCTGGGGGCTATCCTGGAAGCTCGGCGCCGCGGTGAAGGGGCCGATCTCTCGGCGCTGGAAGCGTCCCTGACGCCGGCCGAGCAGCGTCTGGCCTACGAATCTCAGTTTGCCGGCGCCGAGCCGCTTTCGCGCCAGGCGGCGCGAAGTTGCTGCGAAGCGCTGCGCCGCAAGAAGGCGCGGCGGGAGCGGGACGAAATCCAGGGAGCCATTCGTCTGGCCGAGCAGCAGGGAGACCGCGAGCGCCTCTCGGAGCTCCTGCGCGCCAAGTCGAAGCTGGCTGCGCAGTTAGCGCAGCCCGGCCGCTCCTGAAAAAGCTGTTCGGAGAGCAACTCTTTCTGGTGTAAACTGACATCTAATAAAATACCTGAGGTGTCGCTTCGGGCGGCTTTGGGACGTCGCGGTGGTAATACGCTTAATTGCTGCGGGAAAGCGATCAGCGGCTCTTAGGTCTTAGTGCGGGGTTTAGTAGGAGGCTACCTTCTTGGCTTTTGAAGACAAGTTCGACCAAGTCACCAAGCTAATCAATCTGGGCAAGCAGAAGGGTTATCTGCTCTATGACGAAGTGAATGACCTTCTGCCTTCCGACGTGCACTCCGCCGAAGAACTCGAAGACGTGCTTTCGATGTTCGACAGCGAGGGCATTGCGGTCCTCGAATCGCCAGCCACTAAGCTGGGCGGCGACAAGGAAGAGGAGATCAAGTCGGAAGAGGAGGAGGGCGAGGCCGAATACCAGCCCGGCGCGCTCGACAAGACCAACGACCCGGTGCGCATGTATCTGCGCGAAATGGGCACCGTACCGCTGCTCACGCGCGAGGGCGAAGTAGAGATCGCCAAGCGCATCGAGCGCGGGCAGGTGCAGGTACTGAAGGCGCTTTCCCGCTCCCCGATCATCGTCCAGGAGATGTTCGCCGTGCGGGAGGATCTGGAGACCGGCGAGCGCTCCACCAAGGAAGTGGTGGTCTTCAACGACGACGAGCTGACCGAAGAGACGGTGGCCGCGCAGCGGCGCGACGTGATCGCCGCCATCACCGAGATGGAGCGGCTTTACAAGAAGACGCTTCAGCTCCAAGAGAAGCGCGACGGCATTCCGCGCACCAAGCGCCCGCGGGATTACCGCCGCTACCATCTGGCGCAGGCCCGGCACCGCATCATGGTGTCGAAGCTGATCCGCTCCCTCGATTTCACCCACGCCGAGCGCGAAGAACTCATCCGCAAGGTCCTGAAGGCGGCCGACGAGATCCAGCCGCTCGAGCGCGAGGTCAGCCGGCTGGAGAAGAAGCTCAAGGGAGCGCGGGCAGGCGCCGACGCTGAAATCCGGAAGGAGCTGCGCCAGGCCAAGACCCGCATTCAGGAGCTGGAGGAGCGCTACCAGACTTCTTCCGCCGAGCTGCGCCGCTCGGTCCAGACCATCAACGCCGGGGAGCGGGAAGCCAAGGCCGCCAAGCGCGAGCTGATCGAGGCCAACCTGCGCCTGGTGGTCTCGATCGCCAAGAAGTATACCAACCGCGGCCTGCAGTTTCTCGACCTGATCCAGGAGGGAAACATCGGGTTGATGAAGGCGGTGGACAAGTTCGAGTACCGGCGCGGCTACAAGTTCTCCACCTACGCCACCTGGTGGATCCGCCAGGCCATCACCCGGGCCATCGCCGATCAGGCGCGCACCATCCGCATCCCGGTGCACATGATCGAGACCATCAACAAGCTCATCCGCACCTCGCGCCAGTTGGTGCAGGAGTACGGCCGCGAGCCTACCTCGGAAGAGATCGCCAAGCGCATGGACATCCCGGTCGTCAAGGTGCGTAAGGTGATGAAGATCGCTCAGGAGCCGATCTCGCTGGAGACGCCGATCGGAGAGGAAGAGGATTCGCACCTCGGGGACTTTATCGAGGACCGGGGCGTAATCTCCCCGGCCGAAGCCGTGATCAACATCAACCTTAAGGAACAGACCGAGGCGGTGCTGAAGACGCTGACTCCGCGTGAGGAGAAAGTGATCAAGATGCGCTTCGGTCTCGACGACGGCAGCGAGCACACGCTCGAGGAAGTCGGCCAGAGCTTCGCGGTCACCCGCGAGCGTATCCGCCAGATTGAGGCCAAGGCGCTGCGCAAGCTGCGGCATCCGTCGCGCAGCCGTCGTCTGCGGGCGTTCCTCGACGCTCAGGCACATCCGGCGATGGAGTAAAACCCCGAACCCATGATCAGTGTAGCGGGATAGATTTACCAATTGAGATGCGACTCAGTCGCACATTGATTAAGGGCTGCTCAGGTACCCATGCTCGAAGCGCTCGTCATTACCTTACGTGAAGGCGTCGAGGCCGCGCTCATCGTCGGCATCGTCCTCGGCTACCTCCGCAAGACCGGCCGCCTGGCGGCCGCCAGGATGGTCCACCTGGGCCTCGGGCTCGGCGTGCTGGCGAGCCTGGCCGCGGGGCTCTTACTCAGCCGGCTCAATATCAGCGAGCTCGGCGACGCTTACGAGGGCGAGCTGATGCTGCTGGCCTCGGTGTTCGTAGCCAGCATGGTCTGGTGGATGTGGCGGGCCGGGAAGCGCATGAAGAGCGAGATCGAGGAGAAGCTGACCGGCCTGTCGGACTCGGCCGGGCCGGGCGCGTCGCTAGGGCTTTGCCTCTTCGTCTTCCTCATGGTCTTTCGGGAGGGCGTCGAGACCGTGCTGTTCCTGGCCGCCGTTTCGATTCGCAACACCAGCGCCCTGATGCAGTTCACCGGCGCGGTCACCGGATTGGCGCTCGCCGTCGCTTTCGGCGTGGCCTTTTTCAAGGGGAGCCTGCGCGTGAATCTACCGCGCTTCTTCCGCATCACCACCGTCGTCCTCTTCGCCATCTCCGTCCAGCTAATGGTCACGGGAATTCACGAACTCTCCGAAGGCGGCGTTCTGCCTTCGAGCCCGCGGGAGATGGCGCTGGTGGGACCCATCGTGAATAACGACCTGCTATTCATCGTGCTGGTCATCGCGGTCTCGTTGTTTCTGGTGGCGGCGGAGCGGGTTGGAGCCGCGCCCGCGGCGGCGCTGGCGCATCTGGCTCCTCCGGAGCGGCGCAAGGCGCTGGCCACGCGGCGGCGCGAGCGCTTCTGGAAGCTGGCGGCGACCGGCCTGGCTCTGTCTGCAATCGTTCTGATCAGCGCCGAGATCGTCTACGCGCGCGTCGCCCAGGCCGTGGCGGCGCCCGAGTTGATGGCGCTGGAGGGCGGCGAGGTCCGAATCCCGGTCGCTAAGCTCAACGATCACGCCCTCCATCACCTGGCCGTCACGATTCAGGGCCGCGAGGTGCGCCTGATCGCCATCCTCGATCCCTCCGACACCGTGCGCGTGGCGCTGGACGCCTGCGCTATCTGCGGCGATCAGGGCTACTACCAGCGGGGCCAGAACGTGATCTGCCGGAACTGCGCGGCGGCCATCAACGTGGCCACCATCGGCCATGGGGGCGGATGCAACCCCATACCGCTCGATCCGCCTTACCAGGTGAAGGGAGATACGATCGAGGTTCCTGAGGCGGCGCTGGTGGAGGCGGCGGGACACTTTAAGTAGTGGCCAGTAACAAGGGGAGTCACTTGCCACTCGGCTACTTGAGATGCTAGGACGCATCCTAACTCGATCGCTCGTGCGGCGCCGGCGCCGCAAGCTGCTGAGCCTGGCCGCCATCGCGCTCGGTATCACAGCCGCCACGGTGGTGGCGACCCTCGCTCTGGATGTCGGCGACCAGGTAAATCACGAGCTCCGCGCCTTCGGCGCCAACATCGCCGTCGTGCCTGCCGCCGACGGCCTGCCCGTGAGCGTGGCCGGCGTCGACTACCGCCCGGCGGCGGCGGGCGCCTTCTTCAACGAAAGCGATCTCGCCAGCCTCAAGAAGATCTTCTGGGCCAACAATATCGTGGCCTTCGCGCCCTTCCTCTATGCGCCGGCGTCGCTCGAGGGCCGCGGCCAGGCCCAGGTGGTCTTGATCGGAACCTGGTTTCACCACCCCCTGGTTCCTGACAGCTCGCAGTCATTCCACACTGGGCTACGCGACCTTCATCCAGGCTGGCGGGTTCAAGGACGCTGGCCGGACGACCAGGACCTGAGCGCGTGCCTGGTCGGCGCCCGGCTGGCCCGCTCCGAAGGGCTCGAAGCCGGTTCCAGCCTGACGCTCCGCAGCCCTTCACCGTCCCCTGCCGGCTCCCCGTCCAGCTTCTCTTGCCGGGTGAGCGGCGTGGTCGAGACGGGCGGCGCCGAGGATGATCAGGTGCTTGCGCCGCTTGCCGCCGTTCAGCAGTTCGCCGGCGAACCCGGCCGGATGCGACGCCTGGAAGTCAGCGCCCTGACCAAACCTGAGGACGATTTTGCCCGGCGCGACCCGAAGCGCATGACGCCGGCCGAGTTCGAGCGCTGGAGTTGCTCTCCTTACGTGAGCTCGATCGCCTATCAGATCGAGCAGGCCATTCCGGGCTCGGTGGCGAAGCCCGTGTACCCGGTGGCGGAGACTGAGGGCCGCATCCTGGGCCGGATCGGCAGCCTGATGCTGGCGCTTGCCCTGGCCGCGCTGGCCACGGCCTGCCTGGCGGTGGCCTCCATGATGCTGGCCACGGTGATCGAGCGCCGGGGCGAGATCGGTCTGTTTCAATCGCTCGGCGCGACTCGGGCGCGGGTGGCCGCCATCTTCCTGCTTGAAGGCTCAGCCATGGGGCTGGTCGGCGGCGCAGCCGGATACTTTGCCGGCAGCTTGCTGGCCCACCGCCTGGGACAGGTCGTCTTCGGATCTCCGGCCGGGGCCCACGGATCGCTGCTGCCCGCCGTCCTGGTGGTGGCCTTGCTGGTAACTTGGGCCGGAAGCGCCGTCCCGCTGGTCCGGGGTCTGAAGGTTCCGGCGGCCGTCGCGCTGCGCGACTGATTTCGGAATGGACGCGATTTAAGGACGCGAACCTGACATCTTGTTGAGAATAATGGGGCAGCCTCTCAAGAACGTGTAGAACAAGGAGCAATTGGGGCCATGTTTTGAGGCAATTGGACAGAAAAGATGACTTCACAAGCCCATCGCCGGCCCTCTGGTTCGATGTTTTTCCGCATCGGGCTGCGGTCGCTGGCCGTCAAGCGGCCACAGTCGGCCCTGGCCTTCGCGGCGCTGACGCTAGGCGCCACGGTCGCCTCCTTGCTCCTGAACCTCTATGGCGACGCGCGCCGCAAGATGGAGAACGAGTTCCGGGCTTACGGGCCGAACGTCATCGTGGCGCCGGCCGGCGTCGAGTCCGGAGCCGACGCCTCCAGCCATCCTGGAGGATTGCTTGACGCCGCCGTAGTCGACCAGATTCGAGCTAAGCTTCCAGCGGCCACCCCCGCAGCTTCGCAGCCGATCATCGCGCCGGTGCTCTACGCCGTGGTCTCGGCCCGGCCCGGCATGCTGTCCAACTCATCCGCCCCGGCTCAAAGCATGATCGCCGTGGGCGCTGACTTCGCGGTCCTAAGGGACCTTAATCCGGCCTGGAAGGTGAGCGGCGTACGCGGCGAGGCCGGGCCCGGGGCATGCGTTCTGGGCGCCCGGGCGGCCGAGCGCCTGGCGCTGCGCTCGGGCGACTCTCTCGAGCTGGCGGCGCTCGATGGCGGCCTTCCGGAAGCAGCCCGCCGCGGGCGTGTTACAGCTTGCACCCTGGCCGGAGTGGTGTCGAGCGGCGGCGCCGAGGACAACCAGGTGTTCCTGTCGCTCGAAGTCCTGCAACAAGCGGCGGGTCTTGCCGGCCGGATCAGCCTGATTGAGATGCGCGTACCCGGAGCCGCCTCGGACGTGGAGGCGGTGGCGGCGGGCCTGGCCTCGGCCTGTCCCTCGCTGGAGATCCGCCCGGTGCGCGAGATCGTGCAGTCGGAGGGCAAGGTGCTCGGCGTCATCCGGGGACTCATGGTAGCGCTGGCGGCCTTGATTATCGGCGTGGTGGTGTTGTGCGTGATGGCCACAGTGACCACCATCGTCCTCGAACGCCGTAAAGAGGTGGGGGTCATGAAGGCGCTCGGCGCCTCCGACCGCACCGTCTTCGGCCTGTTGCTGACGGAGATCGGCGCCCTCGGGCTCGCCGGCGGAATCGTCGGCTTCGGGCTCGGGGCGCTGGTTGCCCGCCGCCTGGGGATCGATCTGTTTGGCGTGGCTCTCGACACGGACTGGCGGATGTTCGGACCGGTGATCGCCGCCGCCGTCCTGGTGGCCGCGCTCCCGGCGTTGGTGCCGGTTTCCATGGTGCGCAGCATTGACCCGGCTCGTACGCTCAAGGGAGAATGACGTCCGTGCCCTTTATCGAGGTTGACAACCTGACGAAGCGTTACGGCGCCGACGTCGTGGCCCTGCAGCACGTCTCGTTCAGCGTCGCGCCGGGTGAGTGGGTGGCGGCTATGGGCCCGTCAGGCTCGGGCAAGAGCACGCTGCTCAACATCCTGGGCTGTCTCGACACGGCGGACGAAGGCCGGGTAGTGATAGGCGGCCAGAACCTCGCGCGTCTCACGGCCGCTGAGCGGGCGCGCTTCCGCGCCGAGCGGGTGGGCTTTGTCTTCCAGCAGTACCACCTGGTGCCCTATCTCAACGCGCTGGAAAACGTGATGCTGGCGCAATACTTTCATAGCCTCGCCGACGAGGCCGAGGCCGCCGAGGCGCTCCGACGCGTGGGGCTCGGCGACCGCCTGGACCACCTGCCCAAGCAGCTCTCCGGAGGCGAACAGCAGCGGGTCTGCATCGCGCGGGCGCTGATCAACCAGCCGGATCTCATCCTGGCCGACGAGCCCACCGGCAACCTCGACGAGGTCAACGAGGCCATCGTCCTGAGCCTGCTGGCCGATCTCCACCGCGAAGGCAGGACCGTGCTGCTGGTCACGCACGATCCGGAAGTGGCCCGCATGGGCGACCGGCGCATCGAGCTGCATCATGGCCGCCTGACCGCGCCCGATATCTTCGTCCATCAGGACCAGGACCTGTTCGACCAGCTGCTCAAGGCGGTTTGGAAAGCGCGCGGCCGGGGGCGTGAAGTGCGCTCCGAGGATCTCTCCGAGTTCGCCCACAATCGCGCTACCTTTAACCTCCTGGCGGAGCGCGGCTGGCTGCGCATCAACGCGGGAGAGGTCGAGCTGACCCCGCGCGGCGAGGAGCGGGCGTCCTTCGCGGTGCGGCGTCACCGCCTGGCCGAGCGCTTGTTCTACGAAACCTTCGGCATCCACGAGGCTCTGCTGCACGAGAACGCCCTCAAGATCGACCCCGTCCTCAGCCTTGAGGTCACCCGGAAGATTTGCACCTATCTCAACCATCCCCGCACTTGCCCGCACGGCGACCCTATCCCTCGCGGCGATTGCTGCCTGCAGGCTGGTGCGATATAGCCTGAGAGGGCGCGTCCGCAGTCGGGAGGAAGGTCGGCATGGTCGCCTTGGGGACGGCGCAACGTCAGCCGGATGAAGGCCTTACGGCTGGCGCAACTTTTTGCCGGTGCCGGGGTTTCAGGGGATTGAGAGCTGCAGGGGGGAGTGTCGGGAAAGGACGCGTAAGGCATGTTCCGGGAAAGAATGCTCGGTGGCGTGGGCCGGACGCTTTTGCTGGTGTTGGGCCTCAGCATGGTGCTGGGAATAGCCGGTTGTGGCGGAGGAGGTTCGTCGAGCCCCAGTTTGCCCACGACGGGCGGGACCGGAGGAGGCGGGACGGGCGGAGGCACCACGGGCGGCACTAATGTCGTGGTTGGCAGCGCCTTCTTTGGGATGACGGTGGGGTTCTTCGAACAGGGCGCGCCTTACGCTGGAAACTGGCCGACGGTGACCATCGGGACCTTGGCAAAGACAAACGGCACCCAGTGGACCGCAATTGAGAAAACGCCAGGGTACTACGATTGGACAAACCTCGATCACGTCATCCAGTTGGCGCAGGCCAATGGGGTGAACAGCATCATCTACACCTTCTTCGGAGTTCCCAGCTTCTACAATGCCAACAACGCTCCCTGCCTCCAGACCGGATGCGGTGGCCCCCCTTCGGACATGTCCGCCTTTGGGAGTTTCGTCAGCGCATTGGTGACGCGCTACAAAGGGCAGATCAAGTACTACGAGCTTTGGAACGAAGCCAACCGCTCCGGGTCATGGAACGGCACGACGGCCGAACTGGTGAGCCTCGGGCAGACCGCCTATCAGACGATCAAGGGAATCGATCCTAACGCCAAAGTGCTTTCACCTTCGCCGGATATCGCGTCCTCCTTCTCCAGTTTCATACAGGGCTACCTGCAGAATGGCGGCTCGACTTATTCCGATGGCATCTCCTGGCACGGCTACCATTGCGCGAATTCTTCGGTGACGAACTGCCTCCCGGGCACGAGCTGCGACAACAACGCCCTCGATTGCGCCGGCGCGCCGCTGGTGAATCAGATCCAGGCCGTCAAGCAGGCGGCCCAGGCCGCCGGTGCCGGCAGCCTGCCCCTTTACGACACCGAGGGCGGCTGGCAACAGAATCAGGACCTGCCCAATCTGGACGACCAGATCGCTTACATCTCGCGCTGGTACATTATCCAGGCCAGCGAGGGGGTGTCGAACGCCTCATGGTATGCCTGGGGCGGCTCCCCGACGGATCCGACCGCCTGGGGGACGATCTTCGACGCCTTCACCAACCAGCCCACCGAGGCTGCCACGGCCTACCAGACCACCCGCGACTGGCTCAACGGCACGACCATGAACGGCGCCTGCTCGGCCGACTCCAGCAATATCTGGAGCTGCGCGCTGACCTTCACGAACGGCAACTCCGGGCTGGTGGTCTGGAACGGCAACGAGACCGACAGCTCCTACACGCCCGGGAGCAAGTACATCCAGTACGAAGACATCGAAGGGGGCTCGCCCGTGTCGATCCCGTCCGGCGGCACGATCACGATCCACGAGCGGCCGATCTTGCTGGAGACCGGTAATCGTCCGTAGATCGCAGAAGACTCTGAAGGGGCGCTTACCGGGCGGTGGCGGAGGTCGCGGCGGCAGACCGCGCAACCGCGTGCACGCTGATGTGAACGGTATCGGAGACGCGGATGAAGAGGGTGCTTGGGTTCTTCATACCCCACTTCTGGTAAGGCACATCAAAGTCGCTCAAGACCGCCAGGCCTTCGGGCTTGTGCTGGGCGTGAACCGTCAGCGTCAGGTCGTGGTCGCCGCCGTGGATCCGGAAGGCTCCGTGCACTTTCACGTCAAAGTCGCCCTCCCGCGGAACGGCGCCTTCCAGGCGGTCTGGAACAAAAACGATCTCGGGATAAGTCTGGCTCTCCAGAACGTCCTTCCTCACTTTGCGGTCGCGCGTCGAGCTGCCGGTATCCTCACTGGTTGAATCCACCACCAACTGACCCGTGGCCTTGCCCGTGGCCGGATCGAAGGTGATCGAGCCCTGCTTGAGCTTGAAGGCTCCGTGGACGGTGTGAATCGTGTCGCTGGTGGTGAAGTTGATCTGGGCCTGGGCGGGATCGAAGGTCAGAGTGGTTTCCTGGGCGCGCAAACCAGCGCCGAAACCGGCATAGGCGAGCACGAGCATCGAGATGGAGAGTGGCCGGGAAAGGCCGCGAATCCTGGTCATGAACTTGAGCATCATCTGGCCATTCCTTGGTAACAAGTTGATCAGACCCGTGTTTGAGCCGGAATCGGATAGACCTGCCTTGCTGGCTCGAAAGATCCCCCAGGGGCAGTCTCGGGTCCGCCGCGCTTCTCATCCTATATCCAGATGCCGGGCCAGCCCTTGGAGTGGTATCCGGAGACCGGAGATTACACCATCTTCAGGCAACCGCCCATCGGGTGTAAGCTTCGAACGCAGTATCTCGGAGCCGCAGGCGGAGGTGCGCTGGTGAGATCGCTTCATCGCTTCGGAATCCTGGTTAGCTTGGGTTATCTCGGCGCCGTGGTGGTCCTGGCTCAAGAGCAGCCGCCAAGCGGCGCGGTGGTTCCCTTCGAAGTTTCGTTGGCAGCTCCGGCGAAGCCTTCCACTCCGGCGATGATCCCGCTCACCGTCCAACAGGGAGTCCCCCTGGACGTCATCCTTGAAAAGCAGCTCAAGATCACCAAGCAGACAGGCGTGCCCGTACGGGGGCGAGTGGTGGAGCCCATCTACGTCTTCGACCACCTGGTGGTTCCTTCCGGCAGCGAGCTCCTGGGACACGTAAACCAGGTGGACACGCTTTCGCGCAAGCAGCGGGCCCTGCACATTGCCAACGGCGACTTCACGCACTTCCGCCAAGTCCACGTCGATTTCGACACCCTGGTGTTGAAAGACGGCAGGCACATTCCGGTGCATACGGCCGTCACCCAAGGAGCGCTTGAGACCGTGCACCTCTCGGCGGGCGATGAGGGCAAGAAGAAGAAGGGCCGCGCAGGCCAAGCCGTCAACCAGGCCCGCCAGGAGGTCAAGAGCCGCGAGCAGCAGGCGATCCAGGACGTGAAGGCGCCGGGAAAATCGCAGCGCGTCAAGACGTGGCTGGAGGGAGAGCTGCCTTATCATCCACAATCCTTGCCCGCCGGCACCCACTTTACGGCCGAGCTAAAGCAGCCCTTAGACCTGGGGGTCGAGGCGCTGCCCCAGCAACCACCCCAGGCGGGGGCCCAGATACCGGCGGGCAGCAACGTGCATGTCCGCTTGCTGACCGTCCTCAGTTCGGCGACGGATCACCGGGGCTCGCCGGTGCAGGCGGTCGTCTCGGAGCCCGTCTATTCGTCTGACCACAAACTGATCCTGCCGGAAGGCACCCGGCTGGAAGGCACCGTCACTCAGGCGGTGCCCGCTCGCCGCATGGGCCGCAACGGTCAGCTTCGATTCGTGTTCCGCCAGATCGACCTGGCCCAGGGTGCGTCGCAGAGGGTAGAGGCCAGCCTGCAAAGCGTCGACGCCCCCAGCAGCGCCCATATGAAAGTGGACTCCGAGGGCGGGGCGCACGCCGTCACTCCCAAGAGCAAATACATCGCGCCCGCCATCGACGTGGTCCTGGCGGCGGGTTCCCTCGACGGTCTCGACCCTCACAATCACGAGCGCATCCAACAGGGGCTTGGACCGCAAGGGCCTGACGTGGCGGGAGGAGCCGTCCGAGGAGGCGCCGGCTTCGGTCTGGTGGGCAGCGTGGTCGGCCTGCTAGCCCATTACCGCCCCGTGAGCGCGGGTTTCGCCTTTTATGGAGCTGGAATATCCGTCTACACCCATGTGGTGGCCCGCGGCAACGACGTGGTCTTCGCCAAGAACACGCCGATGGAAATTCGCTTCGGAACCCACGGAGGGCCACCCGCGCCGAGCGCCGCTTCCTCCCACATTTCCCCCTGAGCCGGGCGACGGAATGTCCGCAAGGATCGCGACAAGCCGCTCGGCCTTTCCAGAATTCAACTTGACAATTTATACCCACTGGCTCACTGTTAGTTGCGGAGTTTATGCTTCGAGATATCACGATGGTCTGAGCGAGGTCGGCTGATTTGTGGTCGCGCCATTCGAGCGAGTTGTCCGCAAAGCGGCGCGTCGTCAGCTGGCCCTTCGATCTTTCATCGATCGCTCCCAAGCGTCTCCTCCATCATCCGATCGCACTTGCGTCGCTGGAGAGTGAAGAATGGCCAAGCTTTATGTAGGAAATCTCCCCCACAGCGCGACCGACAGCTCCTTGGCAGACTTTGTCACCAACGCCGGCTTCAGCGTAGCTTCAGCGGTCGTCATTCGCGACCGGATCACCGGCGATCCTCGCGGATTCGGCTTCGTCGAGTTGGCGCCCGGCGAGGACTTGCAGAGGGCCATCAACGGGCTGAACGGCCAGAGCCTCGAAGGCCGCACCTTGACGGTCAATGAGGCTCGCCCCATGCGCGCCGGTTTCGGCGGAGGGCGGGGCGGGAGTGGGGGCGGCGGCGGCGGCCGCGGGCGCGGCGGGGGCGGCGGCGGGTACGGACGCCGACGCGACTACTAAGAAGGCCTTCAATCTCACACCGTGGGAACCGTCCGATTCCTCGAAGTGGTTGTGTCTAAAAGTGAAAACCTAGCTCAACGGTCAGGGCGCGCGGCGTGACGTAGTGCGTGCCGCTGAAGGTGGAAATAAAGTTATAGAGCGCTTCCTTGTTGGTCAGATTGATGACCGTAAACTGGAGGCTCCACTTACGCTTGTCGCTGTTGAAGAGGTTATCGTCACCCACGGATAGGTCGAAAAGGTTGCGGGGTGCGATGCGCGGCGGATTATGGTCGTCATCTTCGGTGCCCGCCGCTGGAACGGACACATACTTGGAAGCGTATTGGTTCGCTGGGCACACGCTGTTTGGACTGATTGGAGTGTAGGGCGTGGCAAACACGCCGTTGCAAGAGAGTCCGGCCTGGAACTGCTGATCCGGCGTGATAATCGACGCGTCCACAACGGAGTCTGACCCGAGCGGGCCATTGGCGCAATTGCCGCCGGCGCACGGTATGGGGCCTGCCACCAGGCCGCTGTCATAGCGCCAGTTGAAACCCACCCAGGGACCGCGCTTCCAGGGCTGGTATTGGATGTGAGTCGTCTGGTTGAACTGCTCGTCGTGGTCGATGCGGAACACGGCGTTTCCTCCCTCGCCAGCCGGCGTGGCGCCGATGCCGCTGATCTGTGGGTTAAAGAAGCGCGCAGCCACGCTGGACATCACCACAAAAGCCGTCAAGCCGTGGAAGTTA
>Ga0335085_10003190_pt1 | contig 28908 bp, 24 predicted proteins | sample Lox_Sample_45_FD_206712 | JGI IMG/M metagenome (GOLD analysis project Ga0335085, IMG submission 206712) | Soil microbial communities from Loxahatchee National Wildlife Refuge, Florida, United States - Lox_Sample_4.5 | ecosystem: Environmental > Terrestrial > Soil > Wetlands | place: USA... | reverse complement strand
CCCGCTCGGGTCGCCCAGAGCGAAGGGATTTCCGAGCGCTACCTGCAACGGCTGTTCGAGGGCACCGGCGACAATTTCACTCACTACATCCGCGAGCGGCGCCTGCAGCGAACGTCTGTCGATCTGGCAAATCTCGCCGAAGCTCATCACTCGGTGTCGGAGATCGCCTTCCGTCATGGCTTCAACGATGCCGCTCATTTCAGCCGGGCGTTCCGCGATCGTTTCGGGATGTCACCGCGTGCCTACCGTCAGCAGGAAGCCGAGCGCCTCCATGCGTTGACGATGGCGCATGGCCAGCGCGGATGGCCGCAGGATGCAGTGGCGCGACTTCGCGCTCACAAACAGACCATCGGTCTTTCGGCGAAGATCGACAAGCTTGAGCCCGCCGCCGGCGCAGCGCGTCTGGCGCCCGGACATCACCATCTGCCGGTCGACGCGGCGCGTGTGCATTGGGGCTATTTCAGCCGGTCGCTGAAACCTCTGATGGAGATTTCGTCCGGCGACACGGTCACGATTGAGACGCTGACCCAGCACGCGTCCGACGATCCCGACCTTATGATCTGCGGCGATCCCGGCGCCGAAAGCGTCTTCCAATGGTCGTCACAATCGAAAAGCGTCAACCGCCGCGGCGCCGGCCCGATCGATGCGTCGATCTTCGGTCGTGGCGCAGGCGAGGGCTTCGGCGTCCATATCTGCACTGGCCCAATCGCGATCAAGGATGCACAGCCGGGCGATGTCCTCGAGGTTCATATCGTCGAGATCGAACCGCGCGCATCGCGGAATCCAAAATTCAAAGGCCGCGTGTTCGGCAGCAGCGTGGCCGCGTGGTGGGGCTATCATTACGGCGAGTTGCTTGCCGAACCGAAGCCGCGAGAGGCGGTGACGATCTTCGAAATCGTGACGGGGCAGGAGCCGCACGCGCGCGCGCTCTATTCATACCGCTGGCAGCCGCAAACCGATCCATTCGGGGTGGTCCACAAAACTTACGACTATCCCGGCGTGCGGGTTGCTCCGGATTCGGTACGCCGTCGTCACGCTATTCTCGACGGTATTCGCATTCCACTGCGGCCGCACTTCGGTGTGATCGCGGTGGCGCCCAAGGAAGCCGAGCTGATCGATTCCATACCGCCGGCATACTTCGGCGGTAATCTCGACAACTGGCGGCTTGGCAAGGGGTCAACGGTTTACCTGCCGGTCTCGGTGCCCGGCGCGTTGCTGTCGGTCGGCGACCCGCACGCTGTGCAGGGTGACGGTGAACTCAGCGGCACCGCGATCGAGTGCTCGATGACGGGGACATTCCGCGTGACGTTGCACAAGAAGGCGGATTTCGCCAGCCAGCCGTTTGCCGACCTGACCTATCCTCTGATCGAAACCGAGACGGACTGGGTGCTGATGGGATTCAGCCACCCCAATTATTTGGCGGAGTTCGGCGCCAAGGGCCAAAGCGAGGTCTACGCCAAGTCGTCGCTCGATCTCGCCATGAAAGATGCGTTCCGGAAAATGCGCCGCTTTCTGATGACGACGAAAGGCCTCAGTGAAGACGAGGCCATCGCCCTCATGTCCGCCGCGGTCGATTTCGGCGTCACACAGGTCGTCGATGGCAATTGGGGCGTCCATGCGATCCTCAGCAAGCGCCTGTTCGATCACGCGCCCAAGGTTGAGGCTTAGAAGGACGGTCCGTGCAGTTCCACATGATAGCCGGCGGCCCAAAGCCGGTCGCCCCGTTCAGTCACGCCGTCGAAACCGACGGCCTGGTTTTTATCACCGGGCAGATGCCCGACAGTCCGGGCAATCCCGGCGTCTTACCGGCTGGAATTGTCGCGCAGACCCATGCCGTGATGGCGAACCTGAAGATTGTGCTGGCGGGACTGGGGTTGGGGTTTGAGCATGTGATCATGTCGCGCATCTACTTGACGCGCTTCAAGGATGACTATGCGGCGACGAACGAGACCTACCGCAGCTATTTTGCGGAAGCCCGGCTCCCGGCTCGCACCTGTGTCGGCGTCACGGGCCTTGCTTACGATGCGCTGGTCGAGATCGATCTGGTAGCAAAACGGCCCAGCTAGAGTCCGCTGAAGCGACATCGCCAAGGAGTGCTTCACGCTTAATTGCCCGAGGGGTCACGTCAAGCGTTCATTATGCGCCTGGAGCTTCATCGCCATGCGGATCAAATCGGCGATGTTGCGAGCGCCAATACGCTCCATCATCCAGGCCCGATGATTCTCGACGGTCTTAGGGCTGATGTTGAGTTCGAGGCCGATCTCCTTGCTTGAAAGTCCGGCAACCGCGAGCTCCATCACTTGGCGTTGGCGTTCTGAAAGCGCGTTGAACCGGGATTGCAGTTCCTCCAGTTCGGCGACGCTACTCTCGCTCTTGCGTCCCTTTTCTACCGCACGACGTACGCCGGAGAGAAGGCGAGCTTCATCAAACGGCTTTTCAATAAAATCGAAAGCGCCGTTTTTGATGGCAGTAACGGCCATGTCAACGTCACCATGTCCGGTGATCAGGATAATCGGCCAAAGGTGCGAGCCATTGTTAAGGTGCTGCATCAAATCAAGCCCCGACATGTCAGGCATGCGGACATCAGAAACGATGCAATCAAATCGCTCCCCGCGATCGAGGGCTGCCAAGAAATCCCTCGCAGCTTTAAAGCACGAGGTGCTGATGTCTTTGCGGGCCAAGTAATACCGCAGCGCGTCGAGCACGGCCTCGTCATCGTCGATGAGCGCCAGGTGAATTCGATCAGCCATGCTCGGTGTTCTTTGCGACGGGCAATGTAAAGCGGACCGACCCGCCGTGCGAACTGGGGTCCAACCACAGTCGGCCACCATGCGCTTCCACGATCGATCTGCAAAGTGGCAGTCCGATGCCCAGACCGTCGGCTTTGCTGGAAGATAGAGGAAGAAATCCGTTTTCGATCTGCTCGCGCAGGAAACCAGGACCAGAATCCACCAACCGGATCTCGACGAATTCGTTGTCAGCCGGTTTTGCTTCGATCAGAATAAAGCCGGAGAGAATTCGATTTTCGTCGATGGCCTCAATTGAATTGCGAATCAGGTTGATCAGAACCTGCTCGATTTGCAGCATATCTACCATCACCGGAGGAAGGCTTGCGGCCTGGCTGAATCGCGCCGTCACGCCGGCCCGGTCGAGATCGGGCCGACACAATTCAATCGTTTCCTTGACGATGCGTTCGAAAGCGAATGGCGCGCGATTGCTGCGATCGAGCCGCACCAGCGCACGCAGACGTCGGATCACTTCAGCGGCACGATCGACCTGCGCCACCGCCTTCATCGCAGTCGCCGCAGCTTCTGCGGCGTCGGCATTCCCCGAGCTTATCGTTTCGGCCACTAAGCGTGTGTAAGTGCCGGCCGCCATCAAAGGCTGATTGACCTCATGCGCCACCGCGGCGGCCAGCTCGCCGATGCTGCCGAGGCGCGTCAGACGCGCTAGAGCTTCCTGTTGCAACCGCAATTGTGACTCCGTGCGGCGTCGCTCGGTGACCAGTTCTCCTGCGATCAGACCGGTCACGGTCAAGACGAGCATCAGGGCCTGAAAAGCGATTAGCTCTTCGCGCTCCTGAACGAAGAGTTTCGCTCCCAGGATCACTCCGAGTTGAGTGATCAGGAGACCAGCGCTGACGCCTTCGGTTCCACTGCGCACCGCCATCCACACGATCGGCAGGAAGAGAACGTAAAACAGCTGGAATTCTCGTTCCTGGGCAATGCCAAATACAAGCACCAGAGCCGCGATGACGGCAGCATACTGCAATGCAGTCTCGGTGGAGACATTCAGGATTCGCCGACGTGTTAAGATGAACAGTGCGAATGGGGTGAGCACCAAAATGCCTATCAAGTCCCCGATCCAATAACGCAGCGCTGCGGGGATGAAGTCGTCGACGGTTAATAGGCCCGTAATGATCGTCAGACCGACATAGCATGATGCTACGACCGCGGCGCTTCCTGCCGCCACGAGCATCAAGGTCACAAGATCCCGCATTGACAAGAGTGCGCGATCAAACCGGATTTTGGGCCGTTGCAAAAACATCAAAGCGGCCGAATAGCAACCGCCGATCAGGACTGCGGACGGAATCTCTGCCGTCCAAGGCAGAGGGACATGTCTATTTATGAGATCAGCGAGGAGCGGACTGACGAATAGAAACGGAATCATTCGCTGACCAAATATCAGGATCAGGACGAAGCTTAAGCCGGTATTAGGATTCCAGGGCGTGATGCCGAAAGCCGCATAGGGTTCAATGAAACTGACCCGGTCGAGTGCCACATACCCGGCAAGATAGGATAACCCGACAATAGCCCAGTTGGCGTTGACAATCGCCGGGAGGGCCGCTGTTCGCGACCGCATCACCTGCGCCTTCTTTAGCATGGCAGTATTGCCTCGTTTTTAGCTGCAACTGGTCGCCAGCGCCTAGGTGAATCTACCCAAGGACAATTACCTAGTAATCGATCCTGAATTGCCCGCACACCTCATCCCAATACCTTAGTTGGGTGATCCAAACCCGCACGGCGGCGACGCCCGGAGCCGCCGCCTACTATCGCGTTATTTGAGCGCGAATTCGAGCGGGGGTCGACGGAAGATGCGCCAAGATCGCAGCGATGAAATACACTATCGAAATCGTCTGGCACGATGATGATGGCACCCGCAAGGTGCTGCGCCGATTTGCATCGAAGGCGGTTAGCCTCCCACCAGTCAAGGCGAAAGGACAAAATCTGTTGCGTCGAGCACGGGACGCCAATGGCTTCAGAATAGCCAATCATCGTGGCGAGGAAATCTACAGCTGGCGCAAAGATTAGGTCGTCGAATTGAAACCTCGCCAATGCAAGCGGGCTGGCCCGCATCCGGTTTCGTTGACAGCCGCCCAAGCTAAAATCCGGCCTGCATCCCATGGGGCCCATGTAGCCAATTGTCGAGCGCCGTCGTTTGGCACTGTAGAAGCGTTCGGTATGCTCGAACACGTCGGCCGTGCCTCATCTCGCGTGCGATAGGTTTTGCGAGCTGTACGCTCGGTCTTCAGTGAGGAATGCTTTCGGAACCGGGTGCAGGGTCCAATGCGCCGTTGCGCGGTCCGGCTACGCGCTGTCAAAGTGGACCGCAAGTGGGACAAATTTCGCCCAACTGCGCTTCCCAATTGGTTCATCCGGTCTAACGGGGGAACAGGAGAAGCTATTCAACATCAGTGGCTGGGGAACTAGGATTCGAACCTAGATTAACGGAGTCAGAGTCCGCTGTTCTACCGTTGAACTATTCCCCAAAGGCCTTGACCCGTCGAAACTTCTGCTGCTCGGTAAAAATTCTTATCGGCTGTAGGGCCTCGCGCGCAACCTTGTACTAGTGCGGCGACATTTAAGGGATTTGGCGCGATTTTCCAAGCTCTGCTGCAGACGAGAATGTCGTCGCGCAACTCTTTAAGCGCCTGGTCCGGGTTGCTGACCATCTGCGTCCTGAGCTTAGCCCTGCTTCATCTCCAATGAGGGATGCCAAGCCTCGTTTCAGTGAGACCCCGCCAAAACGAACGGCTTCTAAAGTTTCCGAAAACTGCACCTCTCCTCTCCGCTCCTCCCGGTCCGAAATTCCTGCGGTAAATCTGGCCAGAAACGATCTGGTTTTGCGGTCCAGGGCAGCAGCGCCGTCGATGAAACTTCTGTTAACCGGATTTTCAATCCCGGATGGCAACATTGCTGTCCGTCTAAGGCGGGATGGACGGGGATGGCCATCCTGAAGCGATTTAGCAAACTGACACATGTCGGTTTGTGCCTTATGCGCGCCGGCACCGGAACCATGGCTCTCCACACCTCAGCATCCGTGCTCGTGGTCGACGACCAAGGCACCATGATTCGCATCATCCGCAATCTGTTGCAGCAACTTGGATTCGTCGACATTGACGATGCGACCGACGGCGCCGCCGCGCTCGCCAAGATGCGCGCCAAGCGGTACGGCCTGGTAATTTCGGATTGGAACATGCAGTCGATGACCGGCTTTGACTTTCTTTGCCAAGTGCGCGGCGATCCGGGTTTGAAGCACACGCCGTTCATCATGGTGACAGCCGAATCCAAGACTGAGAACGTGATCGCGGCGAAGCGGGCCGGGGTCAACAATTACATTGTCAAGCCATTCGACGCGCAGACCCTCAAATCCAAGATCGAGTCGGTATTCGCCGCGATGGCCAAAACCCCGCCATCCCGACCCGCGGCCTAGGATTTTCGATCCGGGATGGCCCGGGCGATGTTTAGGATCACGCGCCGGGAACTGTCAGTCGTAAAGGCAATCCATGACCAAAGACCAGACTCATCCCGGTCAAGCGCAGAGTGCGAAAGCGATCCGCCGTCGCACTCAGGCCCGGCGAAAACGCTGGTATGCCCTCGTTGGCTTTTTTTGCGTGCTCGCGGTGATGATTTTGCTGGCGACGAATGCAGATTTTGCAGCGCCATGGTTTTCCGCAGCTTCTTCGGAAGACAAAGAAATTTCATCGGCTAATTCCGAAGCTACGCACACAGGCACGATTGTGGTGCAGAGCGGTGAGATACGTTGCGAGCGTGCGAAGTTCGACAACGATACCGGCCGTATCACCAATAGTTCCACTTGCGAGAGCGAGGTTGTTCTCGATGCACACGGCCGGCCCGTGCCCGTCGCCACGGTTCGCCGGCTCGATACGATCAGCAAGTCATTTTCGGGGCGCTGAGTCGATCTTCTCGCCGCGGCCGCTTGGCGCAAGCGGACCGCCACGACGCTCAATGAGTCGGCTGTTGGGAATGGGCGGGTCAGCCGGGCTTTTGCGATGGTGGCCTGAACGGTGCGCATTCATAATTTGATATCCATGCGCGGAATTGGAACGATCTCTATTTAACGATTAGCAGTTGCATAAGACGGGCCGCGTAGTCTGATCGCCTCGGAATACCGCCCATCACTGCGTCCGGATACCATGACCGTTGGCTGCAACCCGTTAATAGCTGAATTGGAAGAGGCCGTTCGCAGCGGCTCGGCGGAAAGGCGCGTTGAAACACTGAGGCGGATAACCGACTTATTTCTCGGCGAGGCTGATCGATTGAACGACGCGCAAGTCGGCGTGTTCGACGATGTTCTCGGAGCACTTATTCGGCGTATCGAGACCAAGGCACTTGCGGAGCTCAGCTCTCGACTGGCCCCGATCGAAAATGCCCCGATCGACGTCGTCCGGCAGCTCGCGCGAAATGACGAAATAACCGTCGCAGGACCTGTTCTAGCGGGATCGCCGCGTCTGACTGCCGACGATCTCATTGAAGTCGCCCAGACGAAAGGCCAAGGTCATCTACTGGCTATTTCTGGACGCCGCCAGATCGATGAAACGGTCACCGACGTGTTGTTGACGCGCGGCAATCGGGACGTCGCCAATCGACTGGCGACAAACTCCGGTGCGCGCTTTTCCGAGATGGGATTTGAAACCCTGGTAAAGGCCGCGGAAGCCGACCCGGGCATGGCGGAGAAAGTCGGCATCAGGCTGGACCTGCCGCTGCGGCTGTTGCGGGAGCTGTTGTTGAAGGCGACGGAAGCAGTGCGGTCCCGCCTCCTTTCGCAGGCAAAGCCGGAAACGCATGATGCGATAAAGCAGGTTCTTGCCTCAATATCCAATCAGGTTACCCAGGAAGCGACTGCGCCGCGTGACTTCGAGAAAGCGCACCAATTTGTAATTGCAATGCAAAAAAGCGGACAGTTGAATGAGGCCGCTCTTTGCGACTTTGCCGGCGAACACAAATACGAAGAGATGGTTGTTGCTTTGTCGTTGCTGTGTAACGCCCCAATCGAGATCATCAAGCCCTTGATGAGAAGCCCCAAAGCAGACGGATTGCTGATCGCTTGCAAGGCGGCGGAACTCAAATGGGGAACAGTCAGCGCGATCCTGGAGAATAGGTTTACTCATCATTCCGTCTCAGACGAGGATCTTGCGGAGTGCAAAACGAATTTTATCGCATTGTCAAAAGCCACCGCGCAAAGGACGCTCCGGTTTTGGATGGTGAGAAATGCCTCCTCAACACGGCCGTCTGTGAAGGCCTCCTAGCGGTTCCTTGCTGACCAATCGCGACAAATCGACAAAGTTTTTCGTGTGCCTCGCGACGTGCGGCAATATCGAACTATTCCCCAAAGTTTTGCGCGTGCAGGAATTTGGCTGTGCTTACACGGCGGAACAGCCCTCCGAGCCGACCGGAGGCCGCAGCCGCGGAATGACGCGGCAACTTAAACTGCGGCGGAGCGCTGCTCGCGGCCGGAAAATCCAAACACCACTGTGCCGATGCAGACGATGCTGCAAATGGCAGAGAACAGAAAGACCCCGCGCGGTTGGCTGTGATCCATCAGCATACCGTAGATGGTCGGGGCAATCATGGCGCCGATGTTGTAGCCGGACGACACAAAACCGAACACCCGTCCATACGCCCCGGGCGGCGTAACCGCACGCACCAGCATGTCGCGCGAGGGGCTCGCGATGCCGACGAACAGGCCGGCAACCGACGCCAGCATTATGAGCGCGGGGGAGGAAAACCCGACTACGGCCACGAGCCCGGTACCGAGACCGGCGACACCCAGGCCGACGGCAGCTACGATGGCATGACGGTTGGTTCGGGACGCCAGCACGCCGCCGACCAGCACACCAAGCGCGTTCATCAGCAAAAGAGTACTCAGTGCCACATTGGCAATTGTCGCCGGCGTCTCGTAGAGGGCAGCGAGCGCGACCACAAAGAAACTATACAGCCCGCCCATCAGCGAGAGCAGAATAAAGAAACAAAGATTGAGCAGGATTGGCGCCGACAGCAGAAGCCGCCAGCCATGATCATCGCCTTTTGAAGCGACCGCACTATTCCCGACTGGTCGCTGAGATCGGTGTTTTTCCTCCACGCGATCGGGAGGCGTGGCCGAGCGCTCGGCGATCAGGAGCGCAAGCACCGCGAAGCCCAGGATGGCGGCGCCGACGAAGGCGCCGCGCCAGCCGAAGTAGCTGTGCATCACCAGAAGCGTAGCCGGTGCAACCGCGCCGCCAAGAATGCCGGCAAAGGTGTGATAGGAGAAAATCTGGCTGATGCGCGCCGGCGATCCGTGGTCCGACAATAGCGAATAATCGGCCGGATGGTATGCGGTGTTGCCGAGACCGGCGACGGCGAACATGGCGACAAAAACCACGAACGAATTGACCAGGCCCGCGATTGCGAAGGCGGCGGCGCCGAGCGCAACGCCGGCTATCAACACGGCGCGCGCGCCAACTCGGTCGACGAGAAAACCTGCCGGCGTCTGAAACAGGGCTGAAACCAGGTTGAACGCGGTCAGCGCCAGTCCGAGGTCGGTGTAGCTGACGCCATAGTCCACGCGCACAAACGCAAACAGCGGCGCCAGTATCATCATGTAGTAATGGCTGACAAAGTGCGCCGCACAGATTGGCACGACGGCGCGCATTTCGCCGGTGCGCCGCGCAGGAACTGAAATGGCTTGCGTCATTGCTTCGAGTGCGCTGCGCCGGCTCCGTTCGCCTTTTGCAGCGCCTGCCAAATCCGGAACGGCGTCAACGGCATGTCGACGTGACGAACGCCGCGGTCGGCAAGCGCGTTGATCACGGCGTTCATCACCGAAGTCAGCGAGCCGGCGCAGCCGGCTTCGCCGCAACCTTTGACGCCGAGTGGGTTGGTCTTTGCCGGCACCGGATGCTCGGCCAGCACGAACGCCGGTGCGTCGGTGGCGCGCGGCATCGCGTAGTCCATGAACGAGCCGGTGAGCAATTGTCCATCGCCGTCGTAAACCGTCATCTCCATGAGCGCCTGGCCGATGCCCTGTACCACGCCGCCATGCAGCTGGCCGGCGACCACCAGCGGATTGACGACGTTGCCGAAATCGTTGACGCAGGCGTATTTGACGACCTCGACGACACCGGTATCGGGATCAACCTCGACTTCGGCAATGTGACAGCCGTTGGGAAAGGTCGGAGCGCTTGGTCCGTCGCTGATGTGGGTGACATCGAGCGATTGCGGAGCATCCGGCGGCAGCTTGTCTCCGCGACTGCGCAACGTTTGCGCCAGCTCCATCACCGAAATCGAACGGTCGGTGCCGGCGATCACGAAGCGGCCGTGTTCGAATTCGATATCCGAGGGCGCCGCTTCAAGAACGTGGCTTGCGGCTTCTTTGCCTTTCTCGATGATCTTGGCGACGGCTTCGACAATTGCGGTGCCGCTGTGCATCAATGACTTCGAGCCGCCACTGCCGCCACCCATGACGAGAAGGTCGCTGTCGCCCTGCACTAGTTTGATCTTCTCGAACGGAACGCCGAGCTTTTCGCTCAACACTTGCGCAAACGGCGTAGCGTGGCCCATGCCGAAATCGAGCGTGCCGGTGGTCAGCGTCACTGTGCCGTCGGCGTTGAAGTCGATCTGGGCCAGTTCCTTCGAAGGCGGAGCCGTGACTTCCAGAAAATTGCCGATACCGAGGCCGCGGAGCTTGCCGCGTTTGCGGCTTTCGCGTTTGCGGCCGGCAAAACCTTTGCCGTCGGCGAGTTCGAATGCTTGCTTGGTCAGCGCAGCGAACTCACCGCTGTCGTAGGTCACGTCTGACGCGGTCTTATAGGGAAGCTCTTGCGGCCGGATCTGATTGCGCCGGCGCAGCGTCATACGATCGATGCCCATCTCGGACGCGGCCGTATCGATCATTCGCTCCATAAAATAATTGCCCTCGGGCCGGCCGGCGCCGCGATATGGGCCGGTCTGCGAGGTGTTGGTGAAAACGCATTTCGCCGATACTTCGATCAACGGCGTCCGGTACATGCTCTGCACGTTTTTTACGATGTTGACGGTGCCGGGGAACGGCCCCATCGGCGAGAGAAACGCGCCCATGTCGGCAAAGCATTTAATGCGTATGGCGAGAAAGGCGCCGTCTTCCGCCAGCGCGAGTTCGGCGGTGACGCCGTGGTCGCGGCCGTGGTGGTCGGAAAAAAAACTTCCCGAGCGTTCGTCGGTCCACTTCACCGGTCGGCCAAGAGCCCGCGTCCCGTGCAGTATACAGATGTACTCAGGGAACACGCCTCCCTTCATGCCGAATGAGCCGCCGACCTGGCCGGTCAGAATGCGCACCGCTTTCCCGTCAACGCCTAGCGCCTCGGCGATGTTGGCGCGCATTCCGGTGACGCCCTGCGAGCACACATATAATGTAAAACGGTTGCCGTCGAAGGCCGCGACCGCCGCGCGCGGCTCCATCGCGTTGACGACCACACGGCTGTTCACCAGATCCATCCGGGTAACGTGCGCGGCCTTGGCGAAGGCGGCATCGACCGCCGCTGTATCGCCGTAGTGATAGTCGAGCGGAATGTTCGCGGGCACGTCGTCGTAAAGCAGCGGCGCGCCGTCGCGGACGGCGTCGGCTGCCGAGGTCAGCGCAGGGAGGGCCTCTATTTCGATCTCGACCGCCTCGGCTGCGTCCTTGGCAGCGTTTACGGTTTCGGCGATGACACAGGCGACGGGATCGCCGACGTAGCGAACCTTGTCTTTCGCCAGTGCACCGCGCCACGGTTTTTTCATCGGCGTGCCGTCGCGGTTCTTCAGCGGCACGACGCACTTCAGCGGACCGTAGGCTTCCAGATCGGAGGCGGTATAGGCCGCGAGCACGCCCGGCATTTTCCGCGCTGCCTCGAGCTTGATGGCGCGAATGATGCCGTGGGCGTTGCGGCTGCGGACCATCACTGCATGGGCTTGGCCGGGGAGGCTGACGTCGTCGGTGTAGCGTCCTTGGCCCCGCAGCAGCATCGGATCTTCGCTGCGCGGCACCGACTGGCCGATGGCAAATTTCTCGACCGCCAAACTGTCTGCCGCTAACTGGTCCGCCGGCCGGGCGGCGGGTTGATGCAAATTCATGGCTGGTCAATCCGCTTACGAGTCAGACCGTGTGACATAGTGGACTTGCTGCACTGCGACAAGCCGGGCACCCGGCATAGCTCATAGGCAGCAACGGCACGGTGTTGGCCCTGCTGCCCCTGACTGATACATTGGCCGGGATTTGAACATGAACCAAGCCCGCGGCCGTCGAGCCCAGAGTTCCGGCGCGGCAGGAAGGCATTGGATGAAGGAAGAGGCCCCGCCGAACGGCGGCCTCGATGGCCGTGGAGCGTCGCGCCGGCGGCCGCGCTGGCCACGTCGAACGCCGTACGGCATCCGGCGCGACGGCCAATGGCGGGATGATGCTCAAGAGTTCGTAAACGACCACTCCGAGGCTACCTATGCGGCGCTCGACCTCGGCACCAATAATTGCCGCCTGCTCATCGCCAGGCCGACCGCGGACGGGTTTCGTGTCATTGATGCGTTTTCGCGCATCATCCGTCTCGGCGAAGGCGTAGCGGCTTCGCGCCGCATCAGCGAGGCGGCGATCGAGCGTGCCGTCGCGGCGTTGCTGGTCTGCCGCGACAAGATGCGCGCGCGCAACGTCAAGCGAGCGCGGCTGATCGCTACCGAGGCTTGCCGCGCCGCCGAGAACGGTGAGGCGTTCCGCGCCCGGGTTGCCGCGGAAGCCGGCCTCGAGCTGGAGATCGTTGATTCGGCGACCGAGGCAAGGCTGGCGGCGGCCGGCTGTACGGAGCTGTTCGATCCGGCCGCGGCAGGCGTCATCCTGTTCGACATTGGCGGCGGATCGTCCGAGCTCGTCCGCCTTGGCCGGCCCAACGGTGGTCGCCGCGGGCCGCCGCAGCCCGACATTATCGGCTGGGCGTCGCTGCCGGTCGGTGTCGTTACTCTTGCTGAGCGCTATGGGGGCACCGTGGTGCCGCGCGAAATCTACGACGCGATGGTCGATGATGTCGCCGCATCAGTTGAAAAATTCGCGGCCGATCATCGTGGCGATCTTCACGGCTTCCACATGCTAGGGACGTCCGGAACGGTTACGACGATCGCCGGGGTCTCGCAGAAGCTGAAACGCTACGACCGGCGTAGGGTCGACGGCTATTGGCTGACCGACGGTGAAGTGTCCCGTGTCGTTGGCGAACTGATAGCGATGAGTTTTGACGAGCGCGCCGCCAACCCTTGCATCGGCGTTGAGCGTGCCGACCTGGTGCTTGCCGGCTGCGCGATCCTCGATGCCATTCGCCGCTCGTTTCCCTGTCCACGGCTGCGTGTCGCCGATCGCGGTCTGCGCGAGGGCATGCTGGTCGAGATGATGCGTGCCGACGGCGCGTGGGGCGAAGCCTGACGGATCATGGCGCGGCTCAAGGACGAAAAGCGCCGTACGCTGTCCTCACGCGCGTGGCTGGAGCGCCAGCTGAAAGATCCCTACGTCGTGCGCGCCAAGCGCGAGGGATTTCGCTCCCGTGCGGCCTACAAGCTCGCCGAGATCGATGACAAGTACCATTTGCTCAAACCGGGCGCGCGAGTCGTCGATCTCGGAGCCGCCCCGGGCGGCTGGAGCGAAATCGCGGCGCGACGCGTCGGCGCGAGCGGGTGCGTGGTCGCGCTCGATATTCTGGACATGAAGCCGATCCCCGGCGTCGCCTTCATCGCGCTCGATTTTCTTGACGAGACCGCGCCGGCGCGACTGCGAGGGGAACTCGGCGGCAAGGCTGATGTGGTCCTTTCCGACATGGCGGCCAATACCACCGGCCACCGCAAGACCGATCATTTGCGCATTATGGGGTTGGCGGAGGCGGCGGCACATTTCGCACGCGAAGTGTTGGCCGGAGGCGGCAGCTTTCTCTGCAAAGTGCTCCAAGGCGGGACCGAGGCCGATCTCCTCTCTGAACTCAAACACGACTTTGCCAGCGTCAAGCACGTCAAGCCGCCGGCCAGCCGCACCGATTCGGCCGAACTTTATCTGCTTGCTCGCGGCTTTCGCGGAGGCGAAGAGCGTGCACCGCCTATTTCGGCAAGATGAAAGCATCCGGCAATTCTATCGATCAGCGCACCGTCTCAGGCGCAGGCTGAGCGATCGCTTCGCGTCCGGCGAGTTCGGCGCCGGCATCGGGCGCGAGCCGGGCAAAGACCAGCCCTGCGGCTGCGGCAAGGACGCCGACAGCGAGAAAGGCCGGCGGAAAGTCATAGGCGTTCATCGCGCTGCCGTGCTTGAGCTGCAACATAAGCTCGACGACCAGTGCACCGACTGCCACTCCGGTTGAAAGCGCCAATTGCTGGCCCATGGCGACGAGCGTGGTGGCACGACTCATCAAGCGCGGCTCGATCTCGGCATAGGCGATGGTGTTGATCGCGGTGAATTGCAGCGAGCGGAAAAATCCGCCGGCGAGCAGAATGGCGATCATCGCGGCGAACGGCATGCCGGGCACGAAGCTGGCGCAGGCGGCGAGAAAAACTGCGCTGAGGAGACTGTTGTAGACCAGGACCGGACGATAGCCGATGCGTCTGAGCACGCTGGCGACCGCGGCCTTCATGGACATTGAGCCGACCGCGCCGGTAAAGGTGATGAGGCCGGACTGAAACGGCGACAGATTAAAACCGATCTGCAACAGCAGCGGCAGGAGAAACGGCAGCGCGCCAATGCCGATGCGGAACATGAAGCCGCCAAAGATGCTGGCGCGAAACGTCGGAAACCGGAACAAGCCAAGATCAAGGATCGGCGCCGCTGTCTGTCTGGCATAGAAGATATACATGAGCGTTGCCGCAGCGCCGCCGCCGAGGAGCGCTGCAACGATCCAAAAGGGCAAGAACTCGAGCCCCAGGCCCGAAAGTCCGAATGCCAAGCCGCCGATGCCCAGCCCCGACAGCACGAAGCCAATGAAGTCGAACGGCTGCGGCCGTTCACCGGGCAGGTCGGGAATAAAGCGCGTCGCCATCACCATACCGACGAGCCCGATCGGCACGTTGATAATGAAGATCCAGTGCCATGATGCGTAGGTCGTGATGAAGCCGCCCAATGGCGGACCGCAGATCGGACCGACGAGGGCCGGTATGGTCACCAATGACATGGCATTGACCAGCAGCCGTTTGTCGATGCTGCGGACCACGATCAGCCGTCCGACCGGCGTCATCATCGCTCCGCCCATACCCTGAACGATTCGCGCCAGAACGAATTCGTCGAGCGAGCGAGACAAAGCGCAGCCGATCGAGCCGAGTACGAACACCCCGATGGCGAGGCGAAAGACGTTGCGCGCGCCAAAGCGGTCGGCGGTCCAGCCGCTCGCCGGGATGCAGATGGCAAGCGCCAGCAGATAGGAGGTGACCGCGAGCTTCAGCGCCAGCGGGTTGGTGCCGAGCGCCCGCGCAATCGCCGGCAGCGACGTCGCGATCACCGTGGAGTCCATGTTTTCCATGAACAGCGCCACCGCGACGATCAGCGGTACGACCCGGTCGTACGAGCTCGACGGCGTGCTCAAGGATCAGCGGCTCGCCGGAGAGGTGGCTTTGAGCCGTTGCAGGCCTTCGATCGGCTGCTGGAACGAGGGATCGATCTCGAGCGCTTTGCGGAAGTCGGCGATCGCGCCCGCGGTATCGGCGAGCCGCTCGCGAATCAGACCGCGGGTGGAAAAGGCGCTTGCGGAGTGAGAATTAAGTGCCACCGCGCGATCGGCATCCGCCAATGCCGGGACATTATCGCCGGCCAGGTAATGCGCCCAGGCGCGATTGTAGAAAGCGAGCGCCGCGTTCGGCGAAAGCTCGATGGCGCGGGTGTAGTCGGTGACGGCTTCGGCGAGATTGAGCTTCTCGCGTTTGGCATTGCCGCGGTTGATGTAGGCGTCGGCCGAGCGCGGATCGAGCTTGATGGCTTGGTCTAGATCGGCAATGGCGCGGTCGCTCTCGCCCTTGGCGAGGAAGGCGCTGCCCCGGTTGTTGTAGGCCGCGGCCGTCGGATTGAGCTTGATGGCCTGATCATAATCAGCGATGGCCCGATCCAGATCGCCTTTGCGCCGCCATGCGATGGCGCGATTGTAGAGCGCCACCGCGTAATTCGGATCGACCCGCAACGCCTCGGTATAATCGGCGATGGCGCGACCGGGATCGCCCTTATCGTCAAGCGCATTACCGCGATTGTTGTAAGCGACCGCGAATTTCGGATTGAGCTTGATGGCCTGATCGTAGTCGGCGACGGCGCGATCGAAATCGTGCCGCTGGTAAAATGCATAGCCGCGCTCATTATAAGCCCCGGCGTGTTGCGGGTTGAGCTGGATCGCCTGACTCAAATCGGCGATGGCGCGGTCGAGGTCGCCGTCGCGGCGGAATGCAATACCGCGGTCGTAGTAGACGCGCGCGTTCTTGGGATCGAGGCGGATGGCTTCGTTGTAGTCGGCGATAGCGGCTTTGCGATCGCCCTTGTCGTCGCGCGCATTGCCGCGGTTACCGAAGGCGTCGGCATTGGTTGGATCGAAGCGTATCGCGGCGTCGAAATCAGCTATGGCGTGCTGATAATCCCGCTTCTGGTAATAGACCAGGCCGCGATTGTCATAGGCGAGCGCGAACTGCGGTGAAAGCTGGATCGCACGATCGAAATCGGTCAGCGCGTGCGCCAGATCGCCTTTGGCGCGCCAGGCATCGCCGCGATTGTTGTAAGCCGCGGCGAAGTTGGCGTCGAGCCGGACCGCCTGATTGTAGTCGGCAATAGCGTGGTCGAAGTCGCCCCTTTCGAACCAGACGATACCGCGATTGTTCAACACCGGCGCATTTTTAGGATCGAGCTTGATGGCCTGATCATAATCGGCGATGGCATGATCGAAATCGCGATTGCGGCGATAGGCGAGACCGCGATTGAAGTAGGCGGCGGCGTAGTTCGGCGAAAGCCGGATTGCTTCGTTATAGTCGGCGATCGCGCGGTCGAAGTCCGCTTTTTCGTCGAAAACATTGCCGCGCATCATGAATGCGCCGGCGTCAGTCGCATCAAGCTTGATCGCTGCGTCGAGGTCTTCGAGAGCGCCGTCCAAATCGTGCCGGCTAAAGTGCACGCCGCCGCGGTCCGCATAGGCGCGTTCATATTCGGGATTGAGCTTGATCGCCTCGGTGAAATCGTTCAGCGCGCCGGCCAGGTCGCCTTTGGCCCGCATTGCCAGGCCCCGATTGTGGCGAAGGATGGCGAGATTCGGCGACTGAAAGCGGCCGGAATCGATCAGGGCTGTGCAAGAAGCGATCCGCTCCTCGTTGGAGGTGCGCGCCTGGCCGGTGCAGCGGCGCTCAGCACCTTGGTCCTGTGCGTGAGCGGACAACGCGACGACAAGGGGTACGGCGAAGACGAACGCCATGAACGAGGCGGGACGAGCGCGGTAAGCAAGAAAGCTTGGTTTGATTCGCATCGCTTCGTCTCGGCTGCGGTCAATGTACTCTGCTGTGCACTGGCCGGCAAAGCCGGCGAGCACCATCTATCAATCTGGGCGCGGACGTGCTAGGTGCCGCCGCCAACCCAAAAGCGGGCCGTCGAGTCGATGAATAAGCGGGCGGGCATTTAGCCCGGCCGCGCGAAGTTTCATCCACCGATTGGCTTTTTCGACGTGCCCGCCCCAGCAAGCCCGCCGCAAGCGTGCGGGCATGAGTGAGTTGGCAATGCCGAAAAACGGTTCACAAAACGCTCCACGGGAAGGTTTGACCTTCGACGATGTGCTGATCAAGCCAGGTCTGTCGGATGTGCTGCCTTCAGAGGTGGATATCCACTCCCGCATTACGCGGGGAATTTCGCTCAACATCCCGATTATCGCGTCAGCCATGGATACCGTGACCGAGGCGCACATGGCGATTGCCATGGCTCAGGCGGGCGGCATCGGCGTCATTCATCGCAATCTCGATCCGGCCGTGCAGGCGGCGCAGGTCCGACAGGTCAAGAAGTTCGAATCGGGCATGGTGGTCAATCCGGTCACCATCCATCCCGACGCCACACTCGCCGACGCATTGACGCTGATGCAGGAAAATCACATTTCCGGCATCCCGGTGGTGGAGGGCGGCGGCAACGGCCATGCCGGCAAGCTGGTCGGCATCCTCACCAATCGCGACGTGCGCTTTGCCACCGACCGGCGGCAGAAAGTTTCCGAGCTGATGACCAGGGACGCGCTAGTCACGGTGCGCGAGGGCGTCGGCCAGGATGAAGCGAAACGGCTTTTGCATCAGCATCGGATCGAGAAGCTTCTGGTGGTCGATGGCGACTACCGATGCGTCGGCCTGATCACCGTGAAGGATATCGAGAAGGCCGTTGCCAACCCCAACGCCTGCAAAGACGAGCAGGGCAGGCTGCGGGTTGCTGCCGCCACCAGTGTCGGCGAAGCCGGCTATGTCCGCAGCGAAGCACTGATCGATGCCGGCGTCGATCTCGTCGTCGTCGACACGGCTCACGGCCACTCAAAACGCGTGCTCGACACCGTGACGCGCATCAAGCGGCTGTCGAACGCAGTGCAGGTCGTTGCCGGCAATATCGCCACCGCAGAAGGCGCCAAGGCGCTGATCGATGCCGGCGCCGATTCGATCAAGGTCGGGATCGGGCCGGGTTCAATCTGCACCACACGGGTCATCGCCGGCGTTGGCGTGCCGCAGCTCACCGCGATCACGGACGCCGTCGAGGCGGCACAACGGAGCGATACGCCGGTCATCGCCGACGGCGGCATCAAATATTCCGGCGATCTCGCCAAGGCGATGGCGGCGGGCGCCGATTGCGCCATGGTCGGCTCGCTCCTTGCCGGCACCGATGAGACGCCGGGTGAGGTGTTTCTGTTTCAGGGCCGCTCCTACAAGACCTATCGCGGGATGGGGTCGGTCGGGGCGATGGCGCGCGGCTCGGCGGACCGTTACTTCCAGCAGGAAATCAAGGATACGCTCAAGCTCGTGCCTGAGGGCGTGGAGGGCCAGGTGCCGTACAAAGGCCCGGTCGCGAATGTGCTGCACCAGCTTGTTGGCGGGCTGCGCGCGGCCATGGGCTATGTTGGCGCCAAGAACCTGGACGAATTTCACGAGAAGGCGGAATTTCTGCGCATATCTGGTGCGGGTCTGCGCGAGAGCCACGTTCACGATGTCACCATCACGCGCGAGAGCCCGAATTATCCGAGCCGCGAGTAATCGCAGTCATGAAGCGGCCCACCGATCCGTTTGCGCACGTTCGCAAGGCTACCGAACAGCATCGTGCACGGCACGGCTGCGGTGCTCATCCGTACGACAATGGACCGCTGCTCAGCGCGCTCGCGGGGGCCGTGCAGGCGCGACGCATTCTGGAATTGGGGACGGCGCTTGGTTATACGGCGCTATCGTTTGCCTACGGCGCGCCGAACTCGACGGTCGACACCGTCGAGCGGGATCCTGACCACATCGCGCTCGCCCGCGATAATATCGTGGCCGCTGCGTTCGATCATCGTATTGCCGTGCACGAAGGTGATTTCGCTTCCGTGCTGCCGACGCTCGATGCCGGTTACGATCTTGCCTTCTTTGACGGTCACACGCCGGTACCTGCGCTGCATACCGCTCTGCGCAAGCTGTTGCGGACCGGGGGCACTTTGATTACTGCCAATTTGAATCACGGCGGGACCGCGGAGGCCGTGTCCAAGGCGCTGTTTGAAGGCAAATCGTGGCGCAGCGCGCTGGTCGATGAGGAAGGCGAAACGGCGATCAGCGTCAAGTTGTGACGGTCAGGTGACACGGCGCGTTGGCCGGCCCGCCGGCGCAGTGATAAGACGCTTTCACAATTGATCCTGGGGACCCGCGCCGATGTCACTCCAAGCCGTTCTGCTGCCGCTGTTCGTTGAGGTGGTGCTCACCTTCGCGCTCATGCTGCGCATGGGCGCGCTGCGCAGCGCGGCTTATCGGTCGGGCGCCGTCAAACCAGCGGACATTGCGCTCCGCGAACCAAACTGGCCCAAGCCGGCGATGCAGGCCGCTTATTCATTTTCAAATCAGTTCGAATTGCCGGTTCTGTTCTACGTCCTCACCATTCTCGAATGGGTCACCCGGCATGCAGGATATGCCTTTGTCGTCCTGGCGTGGATTTTTGTGATCTGCCGGTTGCTTCAGGCCTATGTGCACGTGACCAGCAACAAGGTCCGGTTGCGCGGCGCCTTTTATTCGGTCGGAGCGGTGGTGCTGATGGTCATGTGGGCAATCTATATCGTCGAGGTCCTCAGCGGCGGCACGCTGTGATCCCGTGCCGCGCGGCCGCACGATCGAGACCGACCGCTTTCTCACAAGGGCCACGTGCCCACGGGCTTTCGTGGCGGACAATTGCGCGACGCCGCCCGTGAAATTCGCACTCATGTGCGCCGCCATGATACCCACGCCGCACCGCGAAAAGCGGCGGTGGAGCAGGCGATGAAATGAGTCGGGCCGGCAGCGGGGTATCCGCATGACGCCTGCCGCACGTCTTTCGGCTGCGATCGAGGTGATTGCCGAGCTTGAAACCCGGCGGCGTCCGGCTGCCGACGCGCTCAAGGACTGGGGTCTTGCGCACCGGTTCGCTGGCTCGTCGGATCGCGCCGCCATTGCCGGGCTTGTGTACGATGCGCTGCGCCGCCGGTCGTCGTCGGCCTGGCTCATGAATGACAAAAGTCCGCGCGCGGTCCTCATCGGCATGTTGCATCGCGAGCGCGGTCTTGATCTCGAGCAAATTTCGGCGCTTTGCACGGGGACGCGCTTTGCGCCTGAGCTATTGACCCAGGCCGAGCGCGGCGCGCTTGCCGGCGGCACGCTTGCTGGTGCGCCGGCCTATGTTCTTGGTGATTACCCGGAATGGCTCGACCCGCATTTTGCGCGCGTGTTCGGCGATGAGCGGGCCGAGGAAGGCGCTGCGCTCGCAAGCCGGGCGCCGCTCGACCTGCGGGCCAATACGCTCAAAGCCGAGCGCGACGAAACTTTGCCCAAGCTCGCCCATCTCAACGCCGAGCCGACGCGGTGGTCGCCGATCGGCATGCGCATTCGGCTTTCGGCGGACGCCAGGAGCCCGGCGATTCATGCCGAGCCCGCGTTTCTCAAAGGTGCGATTGAAATCCAGGACGAGGGTTCTCAGCTCGCCGCGCTGTTTGCCGACGCTAAGCCCGGTGAGCAGGTTGTGGACCTCGCGGCCGGCGCCGGCGGCAAGACCCTGGCGTTGGCGGCCGCCATGGAGAACCACGGCCAGATCTACGCAACCGACATCGACAAGCGGCAGCTCGCGCCGATTCACGAACGTCTTACACGGGCCGGCGCGCATAATATCCAGGTGCGCACGCCGCGCGGCGAGGCCGACATGCTCGCTGACCTCGCCGGGCGCATCGATCTCGCGCTGATCGACGCGCCGTGCACCGGAACCGGCGCCTGGCGGCGCAATCCGGACGCCAAGTGGCGGGTGCGGCCCGGTGCGCTGTCGCAGCGCCAAACCCAGCAAGCAGCGCTGCTCGAGCGGGCCGCCGGGCTGGTGAAACCGGGCGGCCGCATCGCTTATGTGACCTGTTCGGTCTTGGCGGACGAGAACGATGATCAGGTGCGCGCTTTCGCCGAGCGAAACGCGGATTTTTCCGTGGAAAAGCCCGCTGACATGGCGCAGGTGCTGGGCGAGCGCGCCTATCTTTTTACCCGTGCGGCGCTTATCTCGGATGCAGGATTGCTGATGACACCGCGCCGGACCGACACCGACGGGTTTTTTGTCAGCCTGTTGCGGCGCGCTCCATGACCTCTGTTGCCCAAAACAGACCCTTCGAAGCGGCGCCCCCAAAGCCCGCGGCCGCATCGCACGACAAGATTTTGATCATCGATTTCGGTTCGCAGGTGACACAACTCATCGCACGCCGCGTGCGTGAAGAGAAAGTCTATTGCGAGATTGTGCCGTTCCAGAAAGCCGAAGCGGCACTGCGCGATATGAAACCGAAAGGCATCATCCTCTCCGGCGGCCCGGCCTCCGTGCTCGACACGGATGCACCGCTGGCTCCGATGGCGATTTATCAGGCCGGCGTGCCGGTGCTCGGCATCTGTTACGGCGAGCAGGCCATGGCGCACCAGCTCGGCGGCAAAGTCGAGGCCGGTCACCATCGCGAATTCGGCCGTGCCGAACTTGAACTGACCAAGCCGTCGCCGCTTACCGACGGTGTCTGGCAGGTCGGCGAGCGGTATCCGGTGTGGATGAGCCACGGCGATCGCGTCACCAGGCTGCCCGACGGTTTTGCCGCGATCGGCACTTCGGCCAACGCGCCGATTGCGATGATCGGCGACGAGAAACGGAAGTTCTACGCCACCCAATTCCATCTCGAAGTGGTGCACACCCCGCACGGCGCCGCGATCCTGCGCAACTTCGTGCGAAACATTGCCGGCTGCGCCGGCGACTGGACCATGCGCGCCTTCAAGGATGAGGCGATCGAAAAAATCCGCCGGCAGGTCGGTAAGGGCAGGGTGATCTGCGGGCTGTCAGGCGGCGTCGATTCCGCCGTCGCCGCGGTTCTCATTCACGAGGCGATCGGCGATCAGCTCACTTGCGTGTTCGTCGACCACGGGCTCCTGCGCCTCGGCGAAAGCGAAAAAGTGGTGGCGCTGTTTCGCGGCCACTACAACATTCCGCTGGTGCGCGTCGATGCCGCTGAGGACTTTCTGCAAGCTCTGGACGGCGTCGACGATCCGGAAGTCAAGCGCAAGACAATCGGCAAATTGTTCATCGACGTGTTCGAGGCCGAGGCGAAAAAGCTCGGCGGCGCCGAGTTCCTCGCCCAGGGCACGCTTTACCCGGATGTGATCGAGAGCGTGTCGTTTACCGGTGGTCCGTCGGTGACGATCAAGTCGCATCACAATGTCGGCGGCTTGCCGGAACGCATGAACATGCAGCTGGTCGAGCCATTGCGCGAATTGTTCAAGGACGAAGTCCGCGTGCTCGGCCGCGAGCTTGACTTGCCCGACGCGTTTGTCGGCCGCCATCCGTTTCCCGGCCCTGGGCTCGCGATCCGCTGCCCTGGGTCAATCACCCGCGAAAAGCTCGACATCCTGCGCTTTGCCGACGAAATCTTCATCGAAGAGATCCGCCGCTGCGGACTTTACGACGACATCTGGCAGGCGTTCGCGGTGCTGTTGCCGGTGCGAACCGTCGGCGTCATGGGTGATTTCCGCACCTACGATTTCGTCGTCGGCCTGCGCGCGGTGACTTCGACCGACGGCATGACCGCCGACTTCTATCCGTTCGACATGAATTTCCTTGGGACGGTGGCCACCCGCATTGTCAATGAGGTCAAAGGCGTCAACCGCGTCGTCTACGACGTGACCTCAAAACCGCCCGGGACGATTGAGTGGGAGTGAGGATGCAGTCGTCTCCGGCATTATTTTCATTGTAGTTCAAATACTTAATAAGACGTAGCCAAAATCTTATAACCGATTGAATGACAATGGGAATCAGAAAGGGTCGTGCAATTTGGACCTGAGATATCCGGATGGATTGACGGTATTTATGACGGTCTTTTTTGAAATGCACGGCATGCGAAACCAAAAGACCGTCAGGTGGAGCTGATAGAGCTGACGGTCTTTGTCCGACGATCAAGTTGCTTTCGAAAGCACGGCTGACGGGGTAATTTTTAGCCCGTCTAGTACATTTTTGGGCTGAACAGCTCCTCACCATTTGAAATTTTTCGAAAATCGTAGCTGGGCTACGATTACGGTGCCAAATTCAAACTTGGCGCCGGGACGCCATTCGGCCCATGCCCCACGTGCCGAGGTCAAAGTGCTCCCGCGCTTTATCGCTTGACGCCCGCTATCTTGGACGGCAGTGGACTCACATAAGCGCGGTCCATTTCCAGCCATCCGGATGGAGCCGCCGATTCTCCAATAACGGCCTGCTCTTCATAAATGAGGCACGAAAGGAGCTGCTAGAACAGCGAGCATGCCAAAGGCGCCGATGTTCCAGAACAACGAGCGGATGAGGGGTATTCCGGAGATATAAAGTGCGGTGTAAGCGATGCGCCCGCCGACATAGGCGATTGATCCCCAATGGGTTAGCTCGTTGTGAACGCCTGCTGCGTGAGCGGTGAGGATCGCAGCGGCAAAGAATGGAAACGTCTCCATATAATTGCGGAAATTTCGGTTGATGCGGCCGGGGATAGGTTTGAGCGGCGGTATCTCGGCGTCGCGCGGACTCGCAGCCCATCTAAGGCCGTACTGCGCGTTTGTGGCTTGCGCCGCGGCGACGAGTTGAACGAAACCCCAAACAACTGCGGCTGTCAGCATCGATAACTCGAAGCTCATCCCCATCCAGTGTCCCCTTCGAAAGGTGCGGCCAACTCTTGGGCCGTTAGCGTATCGCCGATGAGGGGTTGCTAAAATCCAAATAAGCCCGTCTTGCCCCTCCGCGTGCCACCCGGAGCAAAACTTCTGGCACCCTGGACAGCTTCCGGATGGGGGTAGCGGTCCGATTCGTCTTCGAAGGAAATGCCTTTGTTGGCCATGTGTCCTTCCACACCGCCGCAGCCAAGTGTTCGTATTCGATCAATCGTCTTCTATCAACGCAACGGGCGGCCTCGTATTATCGGAGGAAACGTGTGAGCGCGAATGCCTTGTGCTGCTGACAACGCCTTGTGCTGGAGACATTGACGGTCTTTTTCATGCCGGCGCAGAAAAAAATTGTGCCTGGAATTCAACGCGTTACAATCACTTAAAACAATCGCGTGGGAGTAGGCGCTCGCATCCAGAGCAGCGAGCGTGTGTGATCGCGTGGTGCCCACTACCAAAGAATCACAAGCCCGGACTCGTGCGTTCGCGCGCGTCATCGGGCCCTGGCTGGTTATCGTCCCTGGCATCATCGCGCTGCGCGCGCCGGGGATGGGCGCGTTGGCTGCCGATTTCTTCAAAAGCAACCTGTTCGTGTGGTTCGCCGGTGCGCTGCTCTTGTTCGCGGGACTGCTGATTATCGCTTTTCACCAGTACTGGTCGAGCGTGGCGGCGGTCATCATCTCGTTGTTCGGCTGGGTGCTGGTACTTCGCGGCGTGCTGCTCATGGCTGCTCCGGATCTGTACGAGCGCGGCGGCATGTATTTGATCGCGACGCCTGTTGTGCGGCTGATCTTCGGTGTTCTCTTCGCGGCTGGGCTTTATCTGACCTATGTCGGGTGGCTCGCCAGGCCTGAGTCACCATCGGAAAATCATTTGGTGTAGTTCGCCGCTATTCGTTGCTGCAGGTAATCATGTGCCGTGATCGGCGCATAGCTCTTGCCGGGACCCTGGATCACCGCGTCCTTGTTGGCCTGACAGAAAAACGGAATTGAATAGCGCGGGCCCAGATATTCGTCGGTCCGCGGCATCCGCACGCGGTGGAGCGTTGATAGAAGTTTGTCATCGCTCCAGCGCATCAGCATGTCGCCGATATTGCAGGTGACGACGCCGGGAAGCGGCTCGACGTCGGTCCAGGCGAGTTCCGCGGATTCCTTTCCGGGACAAAGCTGCAGCCCGCCTTGGCCAGTGCGCTGATGCAGCAGCGTCAGGCAATCGAAATCGGTGTGCGCGCCGGCGCGCCAGCCGGTGAAATCCGCGGGCTTGGCGTTGACCATCGGCAGATAGTGCAAAAGCCGCAGCGTGGATTGATATTCGGCCGATTGCGGATCATGACACGCCGTGAAGAAGTCCGGCGCAAAGCCGAGCTTGAGCGCGAAACAGGACAGCACTTTCATGGCCAGCGCCCAATTGGTGCGCTCGAACGCAAGCATCGCCGCTTTGAAGCCCGGCAGTTCGTCTCCGGTCGGCCACAGTCCTGACATCCGCGGCAGGGTGATCTGGTAGGATTCTTTAGGGTCGGCGGTGCCGGTGGAGGGGCGCACCTGGCTTTTGTACTCCCAGCCGGCATTGGTGCCCTTGCCCAGGGGGTAGTGCGCTTTGATGTCGTGAGGTAGTGCGAAAAAGCGCTCCGTCATGGCAAACGCTTCGTCGATCTGTTCCTGCGGAATGCCGTGATTGACGAGTTGGAAAAAGCCGATCTCGGTCGAGGCCTTCCATAGTTGTCCGGCGATCTCGGGCTTACGCTGGTCGAACCCGCTCATGTCGATGCGCGGCACATCGCGGGCTTTCGTTTCACCGATGCCGCCGAGTGTTTGTTCCTTCTTGAGCTCAGCAAGACCGTAGGCAGCGTTGGCGGGAGGCGTCATGGAACGTCCTTGCGGATTGTGTCGATGCCAAAGGTAACAAAGGGAAACAAACGCCGCCCCGCTAGGCAAGTGTATAAGTTAGGCATTCGGCGGCGGCGCTTTTGCCGTTCTGTGTTACACCGAGCCCGGCGGAGCGACACCTATGGCAGAGCGCATCACCATCTACGGCATCAGGAACTGCGACACCATGAAGAAGGCGCGCGCCTGGCTCGACAAGCACGGAATTGCCTATTCGTTTCATGACTACAAGGCCGCGGGCATCGAACGCGAGCGGCTTGAAGCATGGAGCAAGAAAGTCGGCTGGGAAATCTTGCTCAATCGCGCCGGCACGACTTTCCGCAAGCTTCCCGACAAAGACAAGAGCGGCCTCGACGCCAAGAAAGCTCTGGCGTTGATGCTGGCTCAGCCGTCCATGATCAAGCGGCCGGTGCTCGAACTGAACGGCGGGAAGCTCGTAGTCGGATTTTCGCCGGAGCGATACGCCGAGGCCGTCTAGCCGGCGTAAAGAACTGCGACGGCCTGCTTACTTCACTTCTTGTGCTTGAGCCCGTGCATGAAGGCCCGCTCTTCGGGCTGCAGATAGACCAGCTCAGTCAGTGTGCCGATGACGCCGGTGGTGTCGAAATAAGCAAACCGCGTTTCATTGTGGCGGCCGCCCTGGATGAGCGAATAGCCGGCGGCTTCCATTTCCTTGATGCCCTGGGCGTAGTCGGCGATTTCGATGCCGTAGTGATGGACGCCGCCCTGCGGATTGTGGTCCAGGAACTTTGAATAAGTGCTGACGCCTGCGATCGGTTGAATGAGTTCGACCTGCATTTCGCCGCACCAGCCGAAGGCGAGCTGCAAACGCAACGGCGCCGGCTTGCCCATGTAGGTTTCGTCTTGCAACTCCGGCTTCTCGATATACAGGAACTCCGGAACGCCGAGCTTTCCCTTGAAGAAATCCATTCCCTTATGAATGTCGGGCACGACGATCCCGACCTGATAGGCGCCTTGGGCCAAAGTGCTGGGCATTCTACTCCCCCTTCGTTTTAGCGGTGATTGATCAGAGCGATAAGACTGATATGGGTTACCACGCCGTCGTGCCACCATCGACGGCAATGTCGGCGCCGGTGACGAACGAGCTTTCATCCGAGGCCAGGTATACCGCGGCTGGCGCCACTTCCTCCGGCTTGCCGACACGGCCGAGCATCAACTTTTCCATCATCGGGGTAAGGAAGTCCGGATTCTTCAATTGCTCGCGCGTCGCGCCGGTCGCAATCAGGCCCGGCGAAATCGTGTTGGCGCGGATGTTGTGCTTGCCGCCTTCCATGGCCAATTGGCGCGTCATGGCGAGAACGCCGCCTTTGGCAGCGGTGTGGGCGATGCCGGGCAGCGCCTTGTACGCGACCTTCGCCGAGGTCGAGGCGACGTTGATGATCGAGCCGCCACCGCGCGCGACCAGATGCGGCCAGACGGTCTTGCAGAAGCGGAACACGATCAGCAGTTCTTGCTCGATGGTACGAGCGAACTCCTCGAAAGTGAATTGATCCATCCAGCCGAAATAGGCCGTCGCCGCGTTGTTGTAGACGACATCGATGCCGTCATAGGTCTTGAGAGCAAGCGCCACCAGCGCGTCGCATTGGTCCTGCTTGGTCAGGTCGGCCGGTTGCAGCGAAACCATTTGCCCGCCGGCCTTCTGCGCATCACGCAGCGTCGCTTCGGCGCTTTCGGGGTTGATGTCGCAGCCGACAACTTTTGCGCCCTCGGCGCAGAACAATAACGCGGCGGCGCGCCCCATGCCGCTGCCGGTGCCGGTGATGACACAAACTTTATCTTTTAAACGTCCCGCCATAGCTCTCCTCGAATGCAGAAGTCCTACCCGCGCCGTCCCCGTTTACCGATGGTGTAGATCGCAGCCGCAATGATCAGCACGACGCCTTCGATTATGCCCTGATAGCTGGTGCCCAGGCCGAGAATGTCGAAGCCGTTGACCAGGGTATAAAGTACGATGGCACCGGCAACGGACTTGAGCACGCTGCCCGATCCGCCGAACAACGATGTACCGCCGAGGATCGCCGCGGTGATCACGGTCAGTTCCATGCCCGACATCGCGTTCGGCAGCACCGCTCCCAAACGCGCCGCAAACAGCAAGCCGACGAACGATGCGGCGAGCCCATTGAGCACGAACGGCACGGTGCGATAGCGGTTGATGCTGATGCCCATGAGCCGCGCCGCTTCGGGATTGGCGCCGACGGCCTGAAGACGGCGGCCGATAATAGTAAAGCGCGTCACGCACCAGGCGACCGCGGTCACCGCGGCCATGTAATAGACGGGCTTGGCGAGCGGCCACGACGCATCGATGAAGCAGCCGGCTACGAGCAGCGCCGCTCCGACCACAACCCAAAACAGTGACAGTGCTCGCCGGTGTCGCCACCACATGAGCGCGCCGGCAACAATCGCGACCGCTCCGCCGCACCACAGCAAATTCGGGACAGTCCAAAATCCGTTCTCGATCCATTTAAGCGGCCACAGCGCCTCGCGATCGTTCGCGGAAGCGGTATGACCGCCGGTGATGATCAGGAGCACGCCGCGCAGCGCGGTCATGGTCGCCAATGTCACGATAAAGGCGTTGATGCCCAGGCCCTGCACGACCGCGGCATTGACCAGGCCGACCAGTATGCCCGGCACCAGACTGATGAGCATCGCCGGAAAGATTCCGATCTCGTCGCTCAATAACAGGACGCAGGCGGCCGAAATCGCGGCGGTCGATGCGACGGACAAATCGAAATTGCCGCTGATCAGCACGAGTGTCATCGGCACCGCGATGATGGCGACGAAGGACGCTTGATAGAGAATGTTCGCGAGATTGGCCGGATCGAGGAAGTTCTGCGACTCAAGCACGCGCGAGAGTGCGGTGAGGACGATCAGGATTAGCGCCAAAG
>Ga0335085_10003189_pt1 | contig 28909 bp, 27 predicted proteins | sample Lox_Sample_45_FD_206712 | JGI IMG/M metagenome (GOLD analysis project Ga0335085, IMG submission 206712) | Soil microbial communities from Loxahatchee National Wildlife Refuge, Florida, United States - Lox_Sample_4.5 | ecosystem: Environmental > Terrestrial > Soil > Wetlands | place: USA... | reverse complement strand
CTGCCATACGCCGCTGAAATCCGGTTTGCCATCCGGCATGCGCGGCGTCGGACCTTCGGGCGGCTTTGGCCCGCCTCGTCCGCGGCCCTGGCTGAATGCGGGCGCCGCACACAGCGCAGCCAGCGCCAGGCCGGCTGCAATGCGGCTGAAAAAACGATTGCTCACTGGTAAATCTCCTCGGAAATTCTACTGCTGGCCTTCAGCCCGCGGCGCTTTCGGACCGCCGTCTTCAGCGGAGCCGGCAAACACCATGTGGCCGTTCGGCAGCGTCACCGAGCGGGCGTTGCAGGTGTTCGTTCCGTCTTTCGCCCGCCGGCCGTCGATCGTGATGGTGTCGCCCGGCTGCAACGCGTCCTTCGTCCAGCCATTCCGCGTCAGCGTATTGGGCGGACCGCCTTCACACTGCCAACGCACATCTTTTCCGCTGTCATCTTTTACATCCACGTAAAGCCAGATGTGCGGATTCTGCCATTCGACTTTGACGACAGCGCCTTTCAGCATCACCTTCTTCGCGTCATCGAATTCCGCGGCAAAGGAGTGGTGCGCCAGCATCGGCACTGCGGCGGCGGCCAGCAATCCCGCCATCGTGAGAACCATCTTCGTTTTCATTGAAAAACCTCGCATTCTTCACGCGCACGACGGACCCGTCGGCCTGCGCGCTCTCAGGCCTCCCGGCCCGGCTCATATCAATATATGCTATCGGCCAATCAATTTTTCAGGTCGAACCTATCACGGGGGGCGATGTTGAGTCAAGGAATCCGGCGGTGAGATACCTTGATGCGGCGTTGGGGATCGGTGCAGGTCCAACGGAAGGGCTTGGCTGACTTGGCGCAGGCGCGGATATATTTGCGGAGTTTGCGAGCGAGATCTCAGCCTGAAAATATCGACGATTGCGCGGGGGCGAGCGAATAACTCGTACTGCGGCCCCCCTCGGGATTTTGGATGAGAACGCCGTGATCGACCAGGGCGAGGATGTCGCGGTACGCCGTGTCCTGCGAGCACTTGGCAAGCGTGGAATATTTCGAGGTCGTGAGCTTGCCTTCGAAGCCGTCCAGCAAGCGGTTGATCACCGACCGCTGGCGGTCATTGAGCTGCACATTTCTTATGCGTTCCCGGAAGCGCGCTTTGCGAAGCACGGCGCTTAAGATGACGTGAGCTCCGTCGATGGCGCGGCCCAGGCAAGCGAGAAACCATTGCATCCACGGTGTGACATCCATCGTTCCCTTCTGTGTGACTTCCAGAATGTCGTAATAAGCGCTACGCTCTTGCCGGATCTGGGCCGACATGCTAAAGAATCTTTGCGGGCTATTCTCGGATCGCGCCAGAGCCATGTCGGCTATTGCACGCGCAATGCGACCATTGCCGTCATCGAACGGGTGTATGGTCACGAACCAAAGATGTCCTAGTCCGGCATTGAGGACTGGATCGATCGGCTCTTTGCCTTCAAACCAGTTGAGGAATGTTCCCATCTCTCCGGAAAGACGCTCTGCCTTCGGCGCTTCGAAATGAACGCGTTCCTTACCCATCGGACCGGAGGCGACCTGCATCGGCCCCGTGCTGTCGTCGCGCCAGGTCCCCACGCTGATCCTGGTCATTCCGCTGCGGCCTGTAGGAAACAGCGAGGCGTGCCATGCGAACAGCCGTTTTTCGGTCAGCGGCTGGTCATAGTGACGGGTGGCGTCCAGCATCATTTCGACAACCCCCTCGACGTTGCGGTCGGCGGGCGTGAGTGCGCCGATGTCCATGCCCAGGCGGCGGGCTATTGACGAGCGGACCTGCTCGGCGTCGAGTTTCTCCCCTTCGATTTCGCTGCTCTTGAGGACATCCTCCGTCAGCGTTTTCAGGACAGCCTCCTGCTGAAGATCGAACCCCAGCGCGGACATGTATCCGATGAGGCGGCCCTGCTGGTGACGAACGGCGGCAAGTGGCTCGGCGAGCTTGTCAACGCTCCAGTGGAACCTGGGCCAGTCTTTGATCTCGTGAATATACATTCTCCGCACTTCCTGCGGAGATTATACCCCGCAATCTCCGCGCTTGGCAAGAAATTCTCCGCACTAATTGCGGAGAATAGTTGGCCTAATCTCCGCAAGACCAAATCTTGGTTCGGTTTTTCAATGGGATAGAGTGGGAGCTGCGGGGCGGTCCGACGCTGCACCGTTGCATGGCTCTGCCCAGATCGGCTGCCAGCTTCCGGCACGACCAGTGCGTGCTGCTATCAGGCGGTTTCTGCTGCACGCGACGAGTGACACGAGCCTGCACCGCCGCCGTGGCGGCTCTGGGCTGACTGCCCTTGTGCCGCGGCTCCAGACCATCGATTCCGCTTTCCTCGAAGCGCGCTTTCCAAAGCGCGATCGTCGTTCTCGTTGTTCGTAGCGTGACCGCGATCCGCGCCCAAGTCCAGCCGTCGGCCAGCGCGAGAATCAGCTTCGCTCGAAATACGTCACCCGCAGGCAGCGTGCGCGACTGCGACCATTTTGTAAGCTCTTCCCGCTGAATCTCGGTGTTCTGCAGCAAATCTATAGCGTGGCACAACATCCAAGTGTGCGCCGCCTGCTAAAAGGTTACCTATCACTGAGACAGTCCACTCTAGAGAGAGAGTCAAATTGCATCAGATTTATCACGTTCTATGTGCTCTTGGCTGAGAGCGACCAGTCAGACAGCGACCAGTCAGCCGCGCCAGTGTTGCGGCAGACGCGACGACTGGCTAGAATCGTACGAACCATGCTCCGGAACAGGAAAAGCCACTGGAGCTTGACCTTGGCCTGCAGCAGAGCTTGTTTTGCAGCGACCTGTTTGTGGCTGACTTGGGTTACGCCTTGGTGCCAGGACGTGCACGCCGCCAGCGCGGATGGCATCACGGGGCTTCCTTCCGACGTCACGCCCCTTCTTTCGATGGCTGGCATCTGGCAGCCGGTCGATGACCAATTCATCACAACAAGCTGCCCGGGAATGCTCGCTGGCAGCTATACCGGGAACTTCACGACCGACGCCAGCGGCCGCGAGCATATCATCGCGACCGGTTGGCAATTCTGCGGCTTCAATACTACCGCCACATCGATCACGCCAGTTCATTTTGCGATGTTCCGGCAGCAGAACGATGGCACGATGAAAGTCGATACCGCTTCCTTTGTGTCCGACTCCCTTACGAACGGTGGCGGCTCCGTAGTCATCGCCGATTTCAATGGCGACGGCTACCCGGATATTTTCCTCGCGGCACACAATGAGAGCCCGCTCATCGCGATGCCGAGCACGGCCCTGCTATCCAATGGGTCCGGCGGATTCTCAAAAGTGACGCTCACGGACCACGTGATGGCGCACGATGCGGAACTTGCAGTCATCAGCGGCGTCCCGACGGTAATTACCGCAACCGACCGATCCCAAAACCCTGGCCAACGTGCCGACCTGTATCCGCTCTATCAATTCCGGAACGGCGGGTTCGTCGAGATCCTGCCGCCGGTGTTTTCGAATCCGACATATCCGAACGACAGCACAGGTGCGAGCCTGGCCGTGGATCAGTTTGGCGGCCCGGGTAAATATGAGGCGGTTATTGGTGATTGGGCCTGGGGGCCAGGCTTCCCGTACGTAACGCCTCCGCCCGGTGGTTACATCGTCTCTCGTATCGGTGTTTATAGCTTTAGCGACCTCGACATAGCAAACAACTATACGCAGATCGTCTCGGCATACTTCAATAGCCGTCCGCAATATTCCGGTATCATGTCCGCTGGGGGGCCCGGCAACACCCACACCTACCGCGTGAGGGCCGATGATTTCAATCACGATGGTGCGATAGACGTGATCGGGTTGGCGTCCTTGTGGAATTCGGGCGAAACGATTTTTCCCGCCGCGATTCAAATGCTGCAAAACGACGGGACCGGACACTTCCAGGACGTCAGCGATCCCCTGGTGTCGAGCGTGAATCCCCAGAGCGGCGAATCCGACTACGCGATACAAATACGCGATCTCGATGCAAGCGGCATTAATGCCTATGCCAGCGCTTCACTGAACTACGTCACCCCGCCGGTGAACCAAGCGAACTATATTCTGCTGAACGACGGAACCGGCCACCTATACCCGGCGATACTAAATCAATTCACGGCCTGGGCCGCTCAGGTCGACGCCTACGTCGAACGAACCATATCAACCGCCGCACCCCAATTCCCGTCCTGCCCCAAATTCGTCCTATATCGAACCGCTAACGGAAAATATAACTTTCTGGCATTGAGCTCGGGTGGCATGGTGAAGAACGGTAACTGGACCAGCGTCTACGCGGCGGTGAACATTCCGCTTCAGATCGATTTCAGCACAATGTATACCGCACCCATGGTCGTTAAGGACCGAAACGGCAGCCACCTGATCCGCACATTTGCCGGCGACGATACCATCTATGCCGGGAATAACGGCGGATATGCCAGGATCGATGGCGGTCTCGGAACCAACACCGTGGTCTATTCCGGCCCGTCCCAGAACTACTCCGCCACGCATAATGCGGATGGGACATGGACGATCGTAGACAACGTTGGCAAAGATGGAACCGACACTCTCACGCGAATCCAGCGTCTGCAATTCTCGGATACTTCCGTTCGGCTGGATTCGGGAGCGGCTTTTCCAAACGCACCGGTGATCAGTTCAGTGTTGAACGGAGCCACCTTCCAATCCGGCATCGTTCCCGGCTCATGGGTAACGGTACAGGGGCGGAATCTCTCGGGCGTTTCCCGCACTTGGAACGCCGCGGATTTCGGCGCCGGATCCGCACTGCCCACCAGCCTGAGTGGAGTCCAGGTGACGTTTGATGGGAAGCCAGCGGCGATTTATTACGTGAGCCCGACACAGCTCAACGTCCAAGCCCCCGCAAATCTGAGCGGAACCGTCGCCGTTCAAACGCAGTACTTTGGAGCAAGCAATTCCTTTTCCGTCGCCGTAACCCAATCGGCGCCGGGGCTGTTCACCTATCAGGCGGGGGCGAGTGTGTACCCCGCGGCAGTATACAACGGAACGGCGACTTTGGTGGGCGATCCAGCGGTCAGTGGAAGCGCTGTGAGGAAGGCGGAGCCAGGCGATATCCTGTTGCTCTATGCGACGGGTATTGAGCCATCGCCGGCAGGAATCGAGTTGAACGCCCCTACGTTAGTCCAGAGCGCGATCAGCGCTACCCTCGGCTCTCAGAGCGGCACTGTCTTAGGCGCCGCGCTCGTGTATCCGGGTGAGTTCCAGATCAACATTGTCGTGCCAAATCTGCCAGACGGCGAATATCCGTTAACAATCAGCGTTGGAAACCTGCAGTCGCAGTCCGGCGTGGTTATCCCGATCTCTAAACAATAGTCGCGGGAACTCGATTCGAATTGTATTCCGCCCGCCAATCTTCTCGAATTTGAAATCCGCCTGTACGCGACGCGCCACACGAGCCTGCACTGCCGCCGTGGCGGCTCTGGGCTGACTGCCCTTGTGCCGCGGTCCAGCCCGTCGATTCCGCTTTCCTCGAAGCGCGCCTTCCAAAGCGCGATCGTCTTTTTCGTTGTTCGTAGCGTGACCGCGATCCGCGCCCAAGTCCAGCCGTCGGCCAGCGCGAGAATCACCTTCGCTCGAAATACGTCACCCGCGGGCAGCGTGCGCGACTGCGACCATTTTGTAAGCTCTTGCCGCTGAATCCTGGTGATCTGCAAATCCCTATAGCGTGGCACAACATCCAGGCGTGCGCCGCCCGCTAAAGGTTACCTAATCACTGAGACGGTCCACTCGTGTCCTGACTCGGAAACGTCGTCGGATTGGGATGCAGGCTCAAGCTCCCGTTGCGCCGTCTCGATACTCATAGCCCTTTCTCTCGGAATAAAGCCATTTGACTTCCGCAGCGCGCCCCGATAGCATCCGGAGTCTATGCTGTCCGGCAATTTATCGCGCCGCGAACTTCTGGGAAGCATCGCCGCCGGCGCTTTCGCTTCAGCCCGCCGCCTGGCGGCGCAGACTACGGCTCCCCGCATCATCGATATACACCGACACTTCGTTTCGCCCGCTTACCTCAAGGTGCTGAATTCGAAACAGGGCAAAAAAGTCGCCGGCTTCACCAGCTTCTTTCCGCTCGGGCCGTGGCAGAACTACTCGCCCGAGCGCGATATCGAAACCATGGACACCCAGGGCATCGCGACGTCCATCGTCTCCACCACCTCGCCCGGCACATGGTTTGGCGATCCCGCCGAAACGCGCGCGCTCGCCCGCGAAATGAACGAATTCGGGGCGAAGATGGCGTCCGACCACAAAGGCCGCTTCGGCCTCTTCGCGCTGTTGCCCATGCCGTCCGTCGATGACTGCCTGAAGGAAATCGAATACGCCATCGACACGCTCCATGCCGACGGCATCGGCCTGCTCACCAGCTACGGCGCCAGGTATCTCGGCGATCCCGCGTTCCAGCCGATCTTCGATGAACTCAATCGCCGCAAGGCTGTCGTCTATACGCATCCCATCGATGCGCCCTGCTGCCAGGACATGTCGCTGCCAGGCGTCACGCCCACGACGCTCGAATTTCCCACCGACACCACGCGCGCCATTCTTAGTCTGATCGCGTCGACGCAGAATGCGCCGTCGGCCGCTACCCGATACAGCGACATCCGCTTCATCTTTTCGCACGGCGGCGGCACGCTGCCCGCGATCATCGGACGCATCGGAGTCGGCGGTCCGGACGATCTCGCCGACAACTTCTCCAAACCCGCCGCGCCCAATTCGCGCCTCTTTCATCTGCGCCGGTTCTATTACGACACCGCCATGTCCACCAACCCCCTGCAGATCCAGGCGCTGAAAACCATGGCTGGCGCTTCGCAGATTCTCTTCGGTACCGATTACCCATTCGGCGGCGATGCCGTGAAGCACCGCCAGGGATTGGAGAAGTGCGGCCTGCCGCCGGACGAACTGCGCGGCATTCTGCGCGAAAACGCCGCCAGGCTCCTCCCGAAATACGCGGCCTGATTCGGCCCGGTCACAGCTCTCGTAACTTTCGCCAACTCCCGCTGCTCCGGAAATTTACGTAAGCCGGACAGCCTGCCGGAGCCCGTTTTTCCGCGTCTTCGTGCTACCGTGCAGTCGATGAAAAGCCCTGTGTCCGGTTCCGAATTGGCTTCGTTCTTTCAGCTCGCGCCAGATGCAGCTTCGGCGAGCGCGGAAGAAGCTACTTTTGTGAAACGAACCCAGCAAGTTGCTGAAAACACTCAAAGGCGAAAATCAACCTGTTTGATAGAATCCGCTTTCCACTCTTCCCGAAAGGAGGCCGCATGCCGTCGACTCCCCTGACAACCCGGAGCTGGCTCAACCTCGCCACGTCGTTTGTCATCCTGACCGTCGCCTTCGCATTCGGCCTTTTCTGCTGGCCGGCGATCTATCGCCCTCTGACGCGAGCCTACGGATGGACATTCGCCCAGGCCAACGCCGGCGGCTCGATTGTGCTCTTCCTCATCGGCATTCTGTCGCCGTTTGTCGGCACGCTCGTCGATCGTTTTAAACCGAAACGCGTCATCCTCGGCGGAACGCTTCTGATCGGCGTGGCCCTTGCGCTGCTCTCGACAATTCACTCGCGCCCGCAATATTACGCCTATTGCGTCCTCCTCGGGATCGGTGCGTCGGCCGTGTCCATTCTGCCGACATCGATCCTGATCGGCCCGTTCTTCTCGCGCTGGCGCGGACTCGCAGTCGGCTTCATCAATGCCGGAATCGGACTCGGCGGCTACATCGCGCCGCGCCTCTCCACTGCACAGATCGCTCAGCGCGGCCTGTCCGGCACTTTCCTTGTGCTCGCGGCGTGCATGGCGATTCCGTTTTTCATGACCCTGATCGCGGTCGATAACAGGACCGCGGCTCCGCGGCCGCAGAATTCCGCGCGCGTTCCGGCGATGTCGGAACTGGCGCAGATGCCCATGTTCTGGATCTTCGGCATCGCGCTTTTCTTCAGCGCGCACGCCATGCTGGGCGTCCAGCAGAATCTCATTTCGTATCTCACCGGCGCCCATGTTTCCGCGAAAGAAGCGGCGCAGATTCTGGCTATCGCGCTCGCGGCCGCCGCGCCCGGCAAACTGATCGCCGGCTTTCTCGCCGATCGCATCAACGCGCGCGCGGGCATGATCTTCAGCATCGTCTGCGTTGCGCTCGGTGTGCTCGCGCTTCTCAACACGCCGCCGGGCTCGGCGATGGTTTACTGGCTCGCCATCGTCTTCGGAATGGGCTACGGCGGCATTTTCAACGCCGCCCCGACCATCATCTTCGAATACTTCGGCACCCATCAGGTGGGCAAGGCGCTCGGCCTGTTCTACGTCTTCTTCGGACTCGGCACCGCGAGTGGCGGCGAGCTTGCCGGATATCTGTTCGACGAAACGCGCCGCTGGTCTGTGCCCTTCACCGTCGATCTTTCGCTCGCGTGCGTCGGTCTGCTCATGCTGCTCGTGAGCGCGCGCCAGACACGTGCCTCCGCCATCGCGCGCCCGGCGCTTTCCACCACATGAAAATGAAACTCATCTTCGAGGGGAACTGCTGGAAGTTCGGCCACAACATTCCGACCGACCTCATCACGCCGACGCACATCATGTTCCGCACGGCCCCGGAAATGGCCAGGCACGTTCTCGAAACCGCGAATCCGGATTTTCCAAAGAACGTGCAGCCCGGCGACATTCTCGTCGCGGGCCGCAACTTCGGCTGCTCTTCCGGACGCGCGCTCGCCGCCAAAGCTCTCAAAGCCACCGGCATCGGATGCATCGTCGCCGAAATGTTTTCGCGCACGTTCTATCGCAACGGCCACGAGATCGGCCTGCCGCTGCTTGAGGCCGCCGGCATTCACGATCTCGTCGAAACCGGCCATCGGATTCGTGTCGATATCGAGCGCGGCACGGTTGAAAATCTAACCACAGGCAGGTCGCTGCAGGGCTCGCCGCCGTCGGAATTCCTGCTCGAGATGGTGCAGACCGGCGGCCTGATTCCGCTGCTTAAGTCCGGCTCGAAATTTTTCCCCGGTATCGCGCGCCCATGATCCTTCTGAGCAATGAAGAGGTGGAGCAGGCGCTCACCCCGCAGGACGCGGTCTCGGCCACGGAAACCATTTATCGCGAGCTCGCCGAAGGCAAGGCCATCAATCGCCCGCGCAGTCAGACGTACTTCCCGGTCGAATCGCGCGCACATCCGAATTTCAAATATCGCTTCAAATCGCAGGAAGGCGCCGGCATCGCGAGCGGCGTATGGGCGCTGCGTATCACTTCCGACATGGCGGGCTTCTCGTTCACCAACGGCGTGAAGCGCCGGCGCATTCTTCCCGTCGCCGCCGGCAATCGCTATTGCGGCCTCGTTGTGCTGTTCGATCTCGAACGCATCGAGCCGATCGCCATCATGCCCGACGGCGTGATTCAGAAGGTGAGAGTCGCGGCTTTGAGCGTCGTCGGCGCGAAATATCTTGCGCCCGCGCATCCGAAAGTGCTGGGACTTTTCGGCAGCGGATGGCAGGCCGGACCGCATCTCGAATTCCTGTGCAGCCAGTTCCCTTTCGAGAAAGTGAAGGTCTTCAGCCCGAACGCGGATCACTGCCGCGAATTCTGCGCGAAGATGTCCGCGAAGCTGGGACGTGCTGTCGAGCAGACAGATACTCCGAAAAAAATTGTCGAAGGCAGCGACGTCGTGCAGGCCGCAACGGCCGCGTGGGATGCCGTGTTCGACGGTCACTGGGTCGAGAAGGGAATGTATGTCGCTTCGATCGGCGGTTCCGACGGCAGCAACAAGCGGCGCGAGATCGATGACGAAACCATTCGCCGCGCCGACCTCTACGTCGTGCATTCGAAGGATGTCGCGCGCCTCGATCAGTCGCCTGACGTCTGGGAAGTCGCGCAGAAGGGCATTAAGACATGGGATTCCATTCCGGAAATTCAGGAACTCGTCGCCGGCTCCGTGAAGGGCCGGACGTCCGCTGATCAGATTACGGTCTTCAACAACAACACCGGAGCGGGCACCCAGTTCGCCGCCGTCGGCGCGGCCGTTCTGAAGCGCGCGCGCACCATGGGGCTCGGACGCGAGCTTCCCACGGAATGGTTCACGGAGGATGTCTCTCCCTAAATGAACATCAATAAATCCCGGCTGGCAGAAATCACCAGCCTGATGTCAGAGAACAACTGGGACTACCTGCTGCTCTACGGTCACACCTGGCGCAAAGACTACTTCCGGTGCCTCGTAAACTTCAATTTTCAGGGACCGCATGCGCTGGCAGTCGTCGAGCGGTCCGGTGAAGTCAAAGTCGTCGTCTCGGATCCCTGGGACGCTGAAGAATGTTCCGGCGCAACATTCGCGCCGGATTTCGCAGCGGCATGCGTAAAGTACCTGTCAACGCCGGCCGTCGCCGTAGCCGGCAAAGAAATCATGCAGCAGCGCTTCACCATTGACGCGCAGGCCTCTGCCACATACGCCATCGAAGAACTGCGCCGCGTCAAGAGCGAAGACGAACTGGTGCGCATCCGCCAGGCCGCGGAGCTTTCCGACCGCGGCTATCAGTACTTCGCGCAGGTCGCCGCCGTCGGCATGACGGAATTCGAGCTGGTCGCCGAAACTGAAGCGTTCCTCAAAAAGAACGGCGCTGAAGACAACTTCCAGTTGATTGCATCCGGCGGCACCGAGGTCGTCGGCATGAAACCGCCGACCGAACGGAAGCTGCAGCCGGGCGATTCCCTCACGACCGAGCTCACACCGCAGATCGACGGCTATTGGGCGCAGATTTGCCGGACACTGGTGATCGGCGAGCCGAATGACAAGCAGCGCGAGGCGTTCGCCATTTTCGAAGAAGCTCGCCAGGCCGCCGAGGACGCGCTGAAGCCCGGTGTCAATATCGCGGATGTCGCAAAAGCCACGAACGATGTTTTTCGCAAATACGGCTACGGTGAGTACACGGGATCGAAATACACACGCGTGCGCGGCCATAATCTCGGACTGCATCCGGATGAGAATCCCTATGTGCTCGAAGACGTGAACTACACGGTTAAAGAAGGGATGGTTGTCATCTGCCATCCCAACACCTATCTGCCGCTCTCCGGCTACATGGTTTTCGGCGACTCGCTGCTGGTCACCGCGAACGGCTGCGTTTCGCTCAACACGACCGAAAGGAAGCTCTTTCATAAATGAAGCGCGGGCTGATTACGTGGGACGAATCGGAGATTCCGCCTGCGGTTTTCGAACAGCGGCTCGCAACGGTGCGCCGCGAACTGGCAGCGCGGGATCTGCCGGCGCTGATCGTTTACACCGATGTCTGGCGTTCTAACCAGGGACGCTATCTCGCCAACTTCATGCCCTACTGGAATCGCGCGCTTCTGGTAATTCCGCGCGACAGTGCGCCGGTGCTGCTGTGCGGGCTTTCGCCGCGCGTCTATCCATGGATCAGATCGGTGACGATCGTCGAGGACATCCGGCCGAATATGAATCTGGCGAAGATGCGCGAAGAGAATGGCTGGACGAAGATCGGCGTACTCGATCTTCCCCTGGTTCCGTACGATCTCCGGATTGACAATGCGACCAATATCGCCTGGGACGCGATTCACCCGGAGCCGGACGAAGCTGAGCTCGCCATGTATCGCCGCGCAGCCAGGATGGCGCGCGAGACGCTGGACGTGGAGCTGCGCAGCGGCGATCGGGACATCGTTTCGCGCCTCGAACTGAAATACCGGCGCGCTGGCGCGGAAGATCTCGTTGTCCGCACTCACAACGGCTCCGTCTCCGTAGCCCTGGAGTACCGGGGCCATTGGGTGAAGATCGCGCGGCCCGCGCCGGCATCCACGCATGTCGAACTGCTTTCCGGGCCGTACCCATATGAGTTTTGCTCCGAATCCGCGCTGACGCCGGGCGCCATCTTCGCCAAAAATGGCGAGACGTGGCGGCTGGGAGCGAATGGACCCGAACTGATATGAACGTCGTCGAAAAAATTCTGGCGAAGGCGAGCGGCAACAAAGAGGTTCGCCCGGGCGACGTGGTGGTGGCCAAGGTCGACCTGATGGTGATGCATGATCTCAGCTCGAACTTCGTGATGAAGGTCTTCGAAAACGAAATGGAAAACGCGAAGATCGCCGACCCCTCGCGCATCGTTTTCGCATTCGACCACAACTTCGCGCCTGCGACCCAGGCTGCTGCCGAAGCTCTCGCCGCGGTTCGCAAATTCGCGGCAAAGCACGGCATCAACCACGTCTTCGACTGCGGCTGCGGCAGCGTGCATCACGCCATCATCGAGAGCGGCATCTGGAAGCCCGGCCAGGTGATCATCGGCTGCGATTCGCATACGCCGATTTACGGCGCGCTGGGCGTTTTCGCCACAGGCGTAGGCAACAATTCCATGGCGGCGCTGGGATTTCAGCACAGCCTCGGGTGGTTTCGCATTCCGGAGACGATTCAGGTTTACTTCCACGGCGAAACCGGACCCGCCGTGACGCCGCGCGACATTTCGCAATTCACCGTCGGCAAAATCGGCGAAGACGGCGCGATTTACAAAGCGCTCGAATACGCCGGGCCGTGGATACAGTCGCTCTCGGTCGAAGACCGCATGCTGTTTCCGCTGCAGTCCATCGATGTCGGCGGCAAATGCGGATTCGTCAATCCGGACGAAAAGACAATCGCCTACGCCAGGGCGTTCGCGCACTCGAAGGATTTCGAAATTCCGGTCAACGATACCGGCACGAAATACCAGACGGTGATCGATGTCGACGTGAGTAAAATCGGGCCGCAGATCGCGTGCCCGCCGACCGTGGGAAATGTGCGGCCGATTGAAGAAGCACTCGGGATTCCGGTGAACATCGCCGAAGTGGGCGGCAGCACCGGCGGCCGCATCGAAGACATCCGCGCCATCGCGCAATACTTCGCGAATCGGAAAGTGCATCCCGATGTACGCCTCCAGATTGTGCCCGCTTCGCGCGGCGCCTTCAGCAAAGCGCTCCGCGAAGGCTTGTTCCAGGTTCTGCACGACGCCGGCGCAAACATCTTTCCGCCCAGTGCCGGCTCCAATCAGGCCTTCAACATGGGCGCGATGTCGAAGGACGAAGTGATGATCTCGACGCAGGCACGCAATTTTCCCGGCCGCAACGGCCATCCCGATGCCCGGCATTATCTGGGCTCGACGCTGACTGTGGCCGCCTCCGCTGCCAGCGGGCGCATCACCGACCCGCGTGCGAAGTAACTATACTGGAGACGCAAATGAAACTTCTCGCATTTCTGGCCCTCGCGTTTGCCGCCTTCGCGCAGCAGGGCCATCCGCTCAGCGGAACGTGGACCGGCGACTGGGGCGCTTCTGCCACGGATCGCCATATGGTCACTTTCGTACTCAGCTGGGACGGCGCAAAAGTCTCCGGCATCATCAATCCCGGACCCGACGCGATCCCGATTTCGAGCGTCTATGTCGACCCGGCCACCTGGACCGTGCGCATCGAAGCGGACACCAAAGATCGCCAGCACATTGCCGCTGAAGGGCACATCGAAAATCTCGGCTCTTATCACCGCACGCTGAACGGCTCGTGGCATCAGGGATCCCTGAACGGCGACTTCCGGCTGACGAGGGATTGATGCGCAGTCTGATTGCATTGCTGCTTGTCGCCGCGCCTTCATTCGCGCAGAGCGGATTTACGGCCACCTACGATCCGGATCGCACGATCAGAATCAGCGGTCCCGTAACGCGCATTGAATGGACGAACCCGCACGCGTTCGTCTACGTCAATGCGACCGACAGAGCGGGCACCGTGACCAATTGGGGCATTGAGATCGGCAATCCGCTCGATCTTGAGGCCGAGGGGTGGAAACCGACTTCGGTTCAGATTGGCGACGAGCTTGAGGTAACAGGAATTCCTGCGCGTGGCGATGAGAGGCAGATTTTCGCGAAGTCGATCGTACTGATGCGGACGCGTTTGACGCTGTTCCACGAGACCAGCAGGAAGGGTCCACCACCGGCTTCCCCGCCAACGCCGCGCTGGCCCGATGGTCATCCGCGTCTCGGCCCGGCGCCCGGAAAGACCGGGTACTGGGGTGCAGCAAGCACGCCCAGCCTCGTCGAGAAAGGTGCGGTGATCGATATGAACGACGAAGGTCTGCTGCACAACCTCGCCGACGCCGACCGTGTCGCGCCGTTCCAGCCCTGGGCGAAGGCCGTCTACGAATACCGCCAGCGCACGCTTCTGCGCGACGATCCGTTCACGCGCTGCATCCCGGCCGGCGGCCCGCGCCAGTTTCAGACGCCGCACGGTTTTCAGTTCATCGAGCAGCCACAGCTCGGACGCATTCTCGTGCTCTCGGGCGGCGGCGACCGCAATTGGCGCGTCATCTACACCGACGGCCGCCCGCAGGGGCAGAAAGACGACGCCGTGCTGACCTACTACGGCAGTTCAACCGGCCACTGGGAGAAAGACACGCTTGTTGTGGATGTCGTCGGCTTCAACGAAAAATTCTGGTTCGCCAAAGGCGGCCTGCCCCACACCGAAGCGCTGCATCTGACGGAGCGTTTTTCGCGGCCCGATCTCAATACACTGAAGTATGAGGTCACGGTGGACGATCCTCACACGTACACGCGTCCCTGGACAGGCGGCTGGAACGTGCAATGGGTTGCGGACAAGGACATCGACGAATACTTCTGCGAAGAGGGTTATCACTCAAAGGGTCTATATGGACAGAATTAAAGCTTTGACAATCGCTCTGCTGCTGACGGCCGCGACCGCTTTCGCGCATCACTCCTTCGAAGCGGAGTATGACAGCAACAAGATCACGACGCTCTCGGGTATCGTGACCAAGGTGGACTGGGTGAATCCGCACGCCTACATCTTCCTCAACACGCAGGACGCGTCAGGCGCGACGAAGGAGATTCGCTTCGAGCTCGGCCCGCCTTACGCGCTGGTGCGCGGCGGATGGAAGCGCGACACGGTGAAGATCGGCGACAAGATCACAGTGGAAGGCTGCGCGCTGGCCAAGGATCCCCGAAACGCGTGGGCCGGTGCACTGCCGACTACAGTTCTCATCCCGGCAAACAGCAGCCAGAAGCTGCCCACGAGATAGCCGTGCGCTTCACGATCTGCGTCCTGTTCGCCTCCGCTGCATTGGCACAAAAGCCCGCCAGCGAGCCTGCGCCGCAACCATCCTCTGAACCCGCTCCGCGGTTTGCCGACGGGCACGTGAATCTCGGCTCGGCGCCGGACAAAAAAGGCTACTGGGAAACACGTCCGGGCGGCGGCGGCTTCCGTCCCTCGGGGCCGGTGCCGTTCCAGCCGTGGGCGAAGGCGGTTTACGATTACCGGCAGAAGACGCAGTCCATTGAATCGCCGCTGGTCGATTGCAAGGCCGCTGCGGGGCCTTCTTTCTTCAATTCGCCTGGCTTTGAGATCGTGGATGTTCCGGAACTGAAGCGCGTCTTCATGATGGATATCGCGGGTCCGCATTCCTGGCGCGTGGTTTATGTGGACGGGCGTGCGCATCCTCCGCGCAATGATCTTCGGCCTACCTTCTTCGGCCATTCGATCGGACACTGGGAGAACAACGACACGCTGGTAGTCGATTCGGTCGGATTCAACGAAAAGCAGTGGGCCCTTGGCGCGTATCCGACGACATCTCAGCTCCACCTGATTGAACGCATCTCGCGTCCGACGATGAGGTCGCTGGTGTATGAAGCGACCATCGACGATCCCGGCGCATATACGGCGCCCTGGACCGGGCGATTCACGATTGCGGAAAAGGGCGTGAATTCCTGGATCGCGGGCGGAGAGATGTTCGAGTACATCTGCGAAGACGCGGGACGATAGGAAATTCAATCATGCCGAAAGCTGTAAGGTTCCACCAACTCGGCGGACCCGAGAATCTGGTCATTGAAGAATTACCTGCGCGCGAAGCCGAGGCGGGCGAGGTGAAGCTGCGCATTCAGGCGGTCGGACTCAATCGCGCGGAGTCGATGTACTATCACGGCCGTTATATGGAACAGCCCGTGCTGCCCTCGCGCCTTGGCTACGAAGTCTCAGGCGTAGTGGAGGCCATCGGCCCAGGAGTGGATCCCGCGTGGGTGGGGAAGAAGGTTGCCACCGTACCTGGTTTTTCGCAGAACAAATACGGAGCGCTGGGTGAAGAAGGCATCCTGCCGGCGGAATCGCTGCGCGAATATCCGTCAAACCTGTCGCCCGTCGAAGCTGCCGCGATCTGGATGCAGTATCTGACAGCGTACTTCGCGCTGATCCACCTTGGCAAAGCAGCCAGGGGCGATTTCGTGCTGATTCCCGCCGCGTCAAGCAGCGTGGGGCTGGCCGCAATCCAGTTGGTGAAAGGTGAAGGCGCAACCTCGATCGCAGCCTCCCGCACCTCGAAAAAACGCGCGGAACTGCTTGCTCTCGGCGCCGATCACGTGATCGCCACAGCGGAGGAAGATCTGCCGAAGCGGGTCGAAGAAATAACCGGCGGTAAAGGCGCACGACTCATCTTCGATCCGGTGTCCGGACCGTACGTCGAAACATTGGCTGCCGCGGCGGCGCAGAACGGAATTATTTTCGAATACGGTGCGCTCTCCATGGAGCCGACACCGTTTCCTCTGCCCCAGGCTCTGCGAAAAGGTCTGAGCATGCGCGGATATTCGCTGATGGAGTTCCGCCCGCGCACGGAACTGATGCAAACGGCGACGAAGTACATTTACGATCGTCTTGCTGACGGGCGGCTGAAACCGAAGATCGCGAAGACGTTTCCGTTTTCCCGGAGCGCCGAAGCTTACCGCTTCCTCGAATCGAACGAGCAGATCGGCAAGGTCGTCATCACGTTGTGAATACGTTCGATCGAATTGCGAAGGCCGCCCTGAATCTGCCCGAAGTTCAATGGGAGAAAAAGGGCGATCACGCCGCGTTCAGCGTGCGGAAGAAGATTTTCGCGTACTTCCTCAATAACCATCATGGCGATGGCATCGTGTCCATCTGCGGCAAAACGCTTCCCGGCGATCACAAAGCGCTGGTGGCCGCTGATCCGAAGAAGTTTTATCTGCCCGCTTACATCGGACCGCGCGGATGGGTGGGACTGCGCCTCGACGTCGGGAAGATCGATTGGGAAGAAGTGGCTGAATTACTGAAGGTCAGTTATCTGCTGACGGCGCCAAAGACGGTGCGGGCGAAGTTGGCGGCGAAAAGGTGAAAGATGCGCGACTGGAAATGGTCGCAGTCAGAAAAAGCGATAGCGCGCAAAGTTTTCGACAGCGCTCTTCAGGCCGAACTGGAGGCAACTATACGACAGGCCAAAGAGAGAGCGGCGCGGATTCGCGAAGCGTCGGATCTCTGGAAGCTGGAGGACTGGCTGAGTAAACGTCGGCGTGAGATCGATGAAAGATACGACTACCGCTATTCGGTCCTGCCGCTGGTGTTTGCAGGTCTGCTGCGCGACGGGTTGATCACCCGGGGACAGCTCGACGGCTTGCAACCGGAGAAACTGGCCGCTATTCGCGTTCGGTCGGAGATCTGATCGCTTCGACGAACCGCTTGAGCACCGGCAGCGTCATTCGCCAGTAGAAATCGAAGTGACGGAAGATTGCTTCCGTCGGGAAATTGGACACCCTGAGCCGCAGCAGCGTCGAGTGCGGATCCTGCGGCGCCAGGTCAAATTCGATTCTCGTGAAGTTCCGCGGCTCATCGCGCAGCCGCGATATCGAGCTCAGATGTGTGTACAGCAGGGCTGAATAAGGCTCAAATCGGAGAACTACGCCTCTGTTTTCGAAACCCCCGTGATGCGATCCTGCGATGACGATCGGCGCGCCAACAGTCCAATCTGTCGCGATTTCCAGGCGCATCTCCGGCTCCGCCATCCACTGCGTCATCACAGCCGGATCTGTCAATGCGCTCCAGACATCCTGAGGCGGAGCATGAATTGTGACGGAGGAATCGATCAGCCGCTCGCTCATCGCAGGCTGACAGGATTCCTGCCGGCAGAAGAAAGATTCGGAAAATTCGGTTAGCTCGAAGCCTTATGGAGCTGCTGGCCGAGATAATTTTCCAGACCCATCTCGCCGATTGCATGCAGCTGGCCTTCGAGATAGTCGACGTGCTCTTCTTCTTCCACGAGAATCTCTTCGAACAACGCGCGCGATGCGTTATCGGCAACTTCAGTAGCGGTACGGATAGCTCCGTTCAGATGCTTCACCGCGTTCAGCTCCAGCGCAAGGTCGTTTTCGAACTGGGCTTTGACGTTCGTCCCGACGGCGATCGGTCCGATGTCCGTCATGTTCGGCGTCCCTTCGAGAAAGAGGATGCGCTCCATCAGCTTCTCGGCATGCACCATCTCGTCGATGGACTCTTTGCGGTACCAGGAGCCCAGCCGGAAGTAGCCCCAGTTCTCGCACATCTTGGCATGGAGGAAATACTGATTGATGGCGGTCAGTTCCGCCCGCAGTGCCTCACCGAGGTCTTTAATAACTTTTTCGTTTCCGCGCACTGAAAGGGATTCTAGCAATCGCGCGGCGGGCTGTCGATCACCGCCGACGGATGAATGGCGGTGCAAGCGGGGCCGCATCCGAGACCGGCGCGCGATTCCTCGCGGTACTTCAGAACGTTATCGCGGTTTTCAGGCCGGTTCGGACAGATGGCGCATCTGGTCCCGAACGTCTTATAGCCCTCGCAGCAACGCGTTCGCACCATGATCAGGGTTGCCTGGCACTGGTCGCTTGATGGCATGACTGGCGGGATGCGTTGCAGAATGAATGCCATCGGGGATGCGGCCAAAACGCAGAAAAGAATGGCGGTCCCGCTGCTGCGGGCGCCGCGCCTGCGCCATTGCGCGGATGAGACGCGTTAATTGGCGCGAACGTCCATCTGAAATATGGAATTACTGCGCTTTCCGCGCGCCATCATTCGATGGACTTCGACGCGATTTCCGCGGTAACGGCGCGGACGAATTCTTCCACGCTGGTGGGGCCGAGATCGCCGCGTTTGCGGTGGCGCACGGCGACCTGTCCGGCGTCGGCTTCGCGCCCGCCGATGACCAGCATGTAAGGCGTCTTCTGGAGCTGCGCCTCGCGGATTTTGAGATTGATTTTCTCGTTGCGATCATCCACGGCCACGCGCACGCCCGCAGCCTTCAGCTTCGTTTCGACTTCGTGAGCATAGGCGGATTGTTTATCCGTGATCGGGAGGATTGCGGCCTGCACCGGCGAAAGCCAGGTGGGGAAGGCGCCTGCGTAGTGTTCGGTCAGAATGCCGAAGAAGCGCTCGACCGATCCGAAGAGGGCGCGGTGCACCATCAGCGGGCGATGCTTCTTTCCGTCTTCGGCGATGTATTCGAGCTCGAAACGGCGCGGCAGAGTGAAATCGAACTGCACGGTCGAGAGCTGCCAGAGCCGGCCAATGGCATCGACCAGTTTCACGTCGATTTTGGGGCCGTAGAACGCTGCCTCATCGGGAATCACGGTGGCGTGAATCGCGAGGCGGTCGCAGGCTTTGCGCAGAGCGCCCTCGGCCAGCTCCCAGTTGGAGGGCTCGCCGTCATATTTGCCGCTGACGCCCTTGTCCCACGTGGAGATTTCGGCTTTGTATTCAGTGAAGCCGAAAGTCTTCAGGGTGTCCGCCGCGAAATCCAGGCAGTTGACGATTTCGTCTTCGATCTGCTCGGGAGTGCAGAAGATGTGTGCGTCATCCTGCGTAAAACCGCGAACGCGCATCAGGCCATGCATGGTGCCCGACCGCTCGTAGCGATAAACCGTGCCGAGTTCTCCGAGGCGCACGGGCAGATCGCGATAGCTGTGCTGGCGGTCGCGATAGATCAGAATGTGGCCCGGGCAGTTCATGGGCTTGAGCTGGTATTCGGCGTCGTCGAGCTCCATCGGAGTAAACATGTTCTCCGAATAGAAGCCCGCGTGGCCCGAGGTTTTCCAGAGTTCCCGGCGCATGACGTGCGGCGTATACACGAGCGAATATCCGCGCTTCAGATATGCATCGCGCATCCAGTCCTCGAGCTGTTTGCGGATGATGCCGCCCTTCGGATGAAAGAAGATCAGGCCGGGGCCGGCGAGTTCCTGGATGCTGAAGAGGTCCAGCTCCTGGCCGAGCTTGCGATGATCGCGCTTCTTCGCTTCTTCGAGTTTGTGGAGATACTCGTCGAGTTCCTTCTTCGTAAACCACGCCGTGCCATAGATGCGCTGCAGCTGCTTGTTCTTCTCATCGCCTTTCCAGTAAGCGCCCGCGATAGAGAGCAGCTTGAACGCCTTGATCTTCGAGGTGTCGGTGAGATGAGGGCCGCGGCAGAAATCGATGAAGTGCGGGCCGAGCGTGTATTCAGAAAAGATGCTGTCGGCGCGCTCTTCGATGAGCTCGACCTTCATCGGCTCATTCATTTTTTTGTACTTCTCGATCCCTTCCGTTTTGGGAATCAGCTGGCGTTCGTAGGTGAGGTTCTTCGCCTGCAGCTCCCACATCTTCTTCTCGATTTTTTCGAGATCCTCGGGAGTGAATGGCTCGGAGCGATCGAAATCGTAATAGAAGCCGTTTTCGATGGGTGGACCGATGCCCAGTTTAGTTTCGGGGAAGAGCTCCAGAACGGCGGCGGCGCACAGGTGCGCAGTGGAGTGGCGATAGACGTACAGCGCGTCGGGATCTTTGGGCGTCAGGATCTCGACTTTGGCATCCTGTTCAATCGGACGTTTCAGGTCATAAAGACTGCCGTCGACCTTCGCGACGATAGCGGCGTCGGCAAGGCGCGGGCTGATACTCTGCGCGACATCGAGTGGAGAGCTGCCGGACGGAACATCTTTGACACTGCCGTCCGGCAGCGTGACGTGAAGACTCATATGGCGTAAAGCCGATTATCGCGCCGCGAGAAGTGCGCGAAGACGGCGGGCGCGTTCGGGGGCGCGCAACTGGCGCAGTGCCTTGGCTTCAATCTGCCGAATGCGTTCGCGCGTGACGTCGAACTCCTGGCCGATTTCTTCGAGTGTGTGCTCGCGCTCGCAGCCGATGCCGAAGCGCAGACGGATGACTTTCTCCTCTTTGGGAGAAAGGGTTTTCAGAATGCCGGCGGTTTCGTCGCGCACATTTGATTCGATCACCGCGTCGACAGGCGAGCCGACCCAGCGGTCTTCGATAAGATCGCCGAGCGCGGATTCGCCATCGCGCCCGACCGGCGTTTCGAGAGACACCGGGTCGCGCGAGATCGTCTTCAGCTTCTGAACCTTTTCGACCGGAATATCCATCCGGCGGCTGATCTCTTCGTTGGTCGGAGTGCGGCCAAGTTCCTTTTCAAGCTCGCGGGAAGCGCGCAGGAACTTGTTCATGCTTTCGTTCATGTGCACCGGAATGCGAATGGTGCGGGACTGGTCGGCAATGGCTCGCGTGATGGCCTGGCGAATCCACCACGTGGCATAAGTCGAGAATTTATAGCCGCGGCGGTATTCGAATTTATCGGCGGCGCGCATCAGGCCGATGTTGCCTTCCTGAATGAGGTCCAGCAGGTGCAGGCCGCGATTGACGTACTTCTTTGCGACCGACACTACGAGACGAAGGTTGGCTTCCACCAGGTCCTTCTTGGCGCGCTCGGCTTCCTGCTCGCCATGACGGATGACGGTGAGCGTGTGTTTGAGCTCGTCGAGCGTAGCCGACGCACTTACTTCGCGCTTGCGGATTTCGCGTTTCAGCTCGCGGATGCGCGGCTGCTGGGCGGCGGAATTCCTGGCTTCGAGCTTCTTGAGTTCGCGATCGAGATGATTCAACTCATCCACCGCGCGCTCGATTTCGCGGGTGAAATCGCGCCAGCGAGTGGTAATCCAGGGGACAGCGCGGATGGCGAGGGAAGTTTCGACCAGCGCCCGGGAAGCCTTCATGACAAGCTTGCGGCGCGCGCGTTTGTTGGCGGGCGGCGCGTTTTCCAGCTTTTCCAGCAGCTGCACGCACTTTTTGTGAGCCGTCTGGATGTCGAGAAAGGTCTGACGGATTTCGTTGCGTTTCTTGGTATCGGCCGGGGTGCCTTCTTCGATTTCGCCGCCGATATCGACCATGTTGTCGAGATCGTCGGGATTCTTTTTGAGTTGCTCGGCTAGCTCGATGACTGCAATCTGTACCAGGGCAGAGCGGCTGACGGCTTTCTGCATGCGCAGCTTGCCGCGCTCCATGCGGCGGGCCAGATCGACCTCACCTTCACGGGTGAGCAGGGGGACGGCGCCCATTTCGCGCAGGTACACGCGGACGGGATCGTCCGTATAGATGGATTCCTCCACCGGCGCCTGATGGGGATGGAAGAAATCGCCTTCAGCTTCGGTATCGAAGAACTTCGTAGCTTCTTCGTCGAAATTGATGCCTACGGGTGCTTCGCGCAGAAATTGATCGTCATCATCGTGCGCCATAGCGAATCACCCCCCATTCAATCTTTTCGGCCAAATCCGGGCTTGCTTCGATCAAGCCGGAAGTGGCGGGCAACACACCAAAACCAGTCATCTTTAAGATCTTTGTTTTCTTCAGGAAGGGGCCACGCACCAGCAACCGGCAAGAGCCACGAAACTCCGGCAAGTACGCAACTCCCGAGTTTCAATATTAACACAGCCGTGCTTCAATCGATCCCCCGATTTGCGCGGGCGCAGAACCACTTCTAACCCGTTGGATGGCGGGAAGATGCCCTAAGTTGCAGAAGATTAAGGCCAGACGAAAAATGTCCCGCGAGGTGGGATTGGTATGTTAGAATCCGTTCACATCTGTCCGTATATTTGTCCTTAAGGGGCTTGGAGGCCCTTCGGGCACACGAGAGTCGAATGACGAAACGACCAATTCTGACGGAGGCTTTCCACTTGTATCTGCGAATGGCGATGCTGCTGACCGGACTGGCCGGGCTGTGCTTTGGATCGGCGTTTTCAGTCGCGGAACTCGGAACCCGGGCCGCAGGAATGGGGACGGCATTTATCGCCACAGCCGACGACGGATCGGCCATCTTTTATAACCCGGCGGGGATCGCGTTCCAGCCCGGGCGGCATATGGAGATGGACACGGCGACCGTGGTTGGTCTGTTCCGGTTCTCGCCATCGGCGACGCCGGTTGGCCAGGTGGTTCCGGCGGAGGGGTATTCGGGCTCCGTTAAGCCGCACTTTATTCCGCTGGCTTTCCTCTACGCCACCGCCCAGTACAACGACAGGATCACGCTGGGGTTCGGCGTGTTTACGCCGTTCGGCCTCTCCACCAACTTCGATAACTTCCACGATGGCGACCCCAATCTGACCAAGTTTGTCGGCCGCTTCTCCGGCACCAACGCGGCTCTGCAGCAATTCTGGTTTCAGCCCACGATCGCGTACAAAGTGAAGAAGAACTTCTCCATCGGCATCGGTCCGGCGTTTGTGCATACCCACCTGATCATTCAGGAAAGCATTCTGAATCCGCTGGACGATGCGCTGACGTTCGGGCGTGACGCGGCCTCGACGGTGTTTCCCGGCGTGCCGCAGGAAGAGGCGGCGCAGACGATCGCGAGAATGCTGCCGGAGGGGCGCTCGCGCGTCGCAGGGACGGCCAACAGTCCGGGCGCGGCGGCAGGCATTCTTTATAAGAGCGAACGCTTTAAGACGGATTTCGGCTTGATGTGGCGCAGTCCGGTGGTTTCGCATCTCTCCGGAAAAGCGTCATTTGTGTTTGACAATTCGCCGTATGCGCTTCAGCAATATGTCGGTTCGGATTTTCTCTTCAAAGCGTTCCCGAACCAGAACATCAAAGGCGAATTCTCGACGCCGGCTACATACGGCATCGGTATCGCCAATTCTGCTTTCTTCCATACCCGCGTTTCGCTCGATGTCCGGATGCAGGATTACACCAGGTTTTCAACGGTGCCGATCGATTTCGCCCTCAATAAAGACAACACGCGATTCCTGACCGGAGGCAATCCGGCGGACAACACGACGGCACTGGCGCTCGATCCGGAAAAGCGCCTGGTCTTCGATTTTCACAATAGCTGGAATATTGCGTTCGGGCTGGAACGGCCCGTAAGCCCCAACATCACGGTCCGGCTTGGTTACCTCTGGGATAAATCGCCGGTGCCCGATAAGAGCGTGGGCCCGCTGTTTCCTGACGCCAACCGCAACAGCCTGACAGGTGGTGTGACGGAGAAGCGAGGCAACAAAGAACTATCAGCGTTTTACGAAGCGATGTGGTTTGAGGACCGCACCGTGAACGTTGCGGCCAACGCCAAAGACTGGACCAACGGCCTTTATCATAATTTCGCAAACCTGTTTGGACTCTCGCTGCGGTTCAATCTGAGCGACGTGGCGAAGATCAGCAAGAAGTAGTCTTAGACGTTAGTTTTCGATTTTCAGGCAGCCGCGCAGAGCGATATAGCGAATGGCGTGCGCTGCCCCATCCCTCCTTACTTCCTGACGGCTTTGCGATTCGCGTTGCCCTGATGGAAGACGAAACCGGTTACGGCGCCTTTGGGGTCGAAAGAGAATTCGAGGAGGTCGCCATTGGTGCGCGAGATGAAGACTTTCTCGGAGTCGGGAACGAGCGGGAGTTTGAGGGGATTCGTGCCCATGCGCAGGAAGAGGAGATCGCCTTCGCGGGTGATGTAGGCCGGATTGCCGGGGCTGAATTCGTAGTTACCGGTGTACTTCGTCAGAGCTTCGGACGTCATGCGCACTGAGGTGCCGCCGAGCATGTGCGTGACGGAGCGGTCGTTTTCGCAAACGCTTTCGATGAGGTCGGTGTCGGGAGTCAGGTGCTGCGGCATCGAAAGCGAGAACGGGCGGGTGAAGGTTTTGGGGTCGTCGATGGTGATGTCGAGGTCCATGTGGCCCAAGTCGCGGCGGTGGAAGCGTTCGGTGACTTTCAAAGCTTCAGAGTGGGGGTGTCCTTCGATGTCGAGCCAGCTGCGATCGTTGAAGCCGGCGGTTTCGACGACGAGGGTGTCGCCGTCCCAGTGGCCGACGGAATAGCCCATCCATGTGGGATTCGGATCGGCGGGAAGCTTGCGACCGTCGGTGAAGATCTCGCGGTGCTGGCTGTTGGTGGTGCCCTGATACAGCACGATGATCAGGCCGGGCGTCTGGACGATGCGCTGGGTGTCAACGGCATGATAGTAGACGAATGGGTCGGGAAGGCAGTTGGCGCGCGGGGCGTCCTTACCTTCGTTGTAGACGCGCTGCTGATAGATGGCTTCTGCCCAGGGCTGGATGTCGGCGGGCTTGAGGTCGCGCGCGATGTTGCGTTCGTAACCGCCGGTGCCCGGGCCGGCCCAGATGCCGGTAAGGTCGGGATGGCCGTCGACAGCGCGCGGCGCCGGGGCGGAGAGGTTCGGTTTGCCGTTGGGCAGGCGGGGGATTCCCGGCGCGGGATAGTCCAGCCACTGGGCCGAGGCGACTGAAGCCAGGGCCAAAAGTGCAAAACCGAGCTTCATCTACTGTCTGTCGACGCGAGTGGTGAGGCCCTTTTTCTCGCGATCGCGCGCGCCGGTGAGGGCGTCGAGCATCATGTAGTTGCCTTCGTGGCACGCGTATTCGTAGATCACGTAGCTCTTGTCGAGGTGATAGGGCATGTGGAGCGTCCACGGCGCGGTCCAGGTTTTCGGATCGTCGATCGTGACGTCGTAGCTGAGATCTTCGGGGCCGGTGCGGGTGAAGCGCTCGGTAACGACCGCGGCGTCGCTGAAGAAGGCGCCGCCAACGCCGGTCTTGTCGTTAAAGTTTCTGGATTCAACTTTGAACGTATTGCCTTCCCAATGGCCGGTGGATTCGCCCATGTAGCCGGTGATGCTTTTGCCGGGGAGCGGACGGCCATCGGTCGGAATGACGCGCGTTTCGTGGATCATTTCGTTGCGAATGACCACGTAGCCGGGCGCCTGCATGATCTGGTTGCCGAAGTTGTAAAGCGTGGGGAGCATGCTGCTCACCATGCCGCGCGAGATGCAGCGGCTGTAGGTGTCGAAGTCTTCGGGCGAATCGACTTTGTCGGGGAAATGCTGGCCCGGGCCGAGGCCGTCGCGCTGGGCTTTGACGAAGGCCTGACCGGCGGGAGTGAGGGCGGGCATGCGGCCGTTCGGCGGATCGACGATGAGCGACGCCTGATGATCGGGCTTGCCGTGTTCAACCCAGTAACTGGGCGGGTTGATGGTGGTTTTGGCGGTGCTGGTTTTGGGGGCGAACTCTTCGTTGTCATCCTCGCTTTGCTTCACGGCTACTTTTTTGCGCTGCTCGAACTCTTCGTCGGTGAGAGTGGCGCGTGTGCCGAAGTTGGCGGGACGCTGCATCGGGATGTTGGCGTAGGCGGGCCATTCACCCTGGAGGTCGGGATCGCCCCACGGGAGTTTGGGGGGCGTGTATGTGGAATCGGACTTTGTGGAGAGCGTGGTGTCGGAGAGCCTGACGTGCGGAGCGCGGCCGGATTTTTTGACGGATGAGGGAGCGGAGTCGGAGATCGACTGGGCCGCTAACGGGAGAGCAGCCACGGTGATTATGCAGAGAAGTCTCATAAATACTCCTTACTTTTGCTCGTTCGGAAGGTCCGGGTTGGAGCCGCCGACAAAGAGTTTGTGGCCGTCCTTGAAGGTCACGCTGCTGCCGTTGGCGCGGTTGGTGCCGTTCTTGGCCTGGTAGCCTTTCACGGTGACTTCAGTGCCGGGCTCGAGCGAACGCTTGGTGAAGCCGCGGCGGAGCATGATGTTGGGGCTGCCGCATTCGACCATCCAGTTGGTGACGTTGCCTTTGTCATCGGTGACGTCGATGTGGATCCAGGAGTGGGGATTGATCCACTCCATGCTGGTGACTTTGCCGGTTAGAGTGACTGGCTTGTTCTGGTCGAATTCGGCTTCGAAGGCGTGGTGCGCGAATAAGGGCGTCGCGGCAAGGATGAGGGCGAGAAGGTATTTCATGGGTGTGATTCTCCTATGGTAGAACGATTTCCGGGGACGGGAAAATCCGGGGACACTCCTGCGCTTTTCGTTTCGGACGGTATGGTTTTGTGAGCCCGGAATGTCCCCGGATTTTCCGGCATTTTCATGGCTTCCTTTCTTCGGTGCGGGCGCCGGAGAGGATGTCGGTCATCGCGTAGTTGCCTTCGTGGCAGGCGTACTCGATGATCTGGTAATCGTCGTTGCGCTCGAGCTGAATCAGCATCGTCCACGGCTTCATCCAGGTTTTCGGATCGTCAACCGTGGCGCGATATTCGAGAGTCTTCGGGCCGGTGCGCGTGAAGCGTTCGATCACTTTGAGCTGATCGCTGTGATAGCCGGGATCGCCCGGATAGCCTGCGCCGTTGGAGCCGATCGCGTCGCGGTCGGTGAAATTCGTGGTTTCGACGACGAGAGTGTTGCCTTCCCAGTGGCCGCGTGAATCGCCCATGTACATTTTGATGGTCGGATTCACGTGAGGGCGACCGTCGAGCGGAATGACGCGGGTTTCGTGAATCATCTCATTGCGAAACACAACGTAGCCAGGTACCTGCATGATCTGGTTGCCGTTGTTGTAGACGACAGGAATGACGGAGCCGAGCAGGCCGCGGGAGATGCAGCGGTAATAGATGTTGAGGTCGGCGGGCGAATCGGCTTTACCGCCCCATGCGCCGGGGAGTTTGGCGGTAGCGCGGTATTTGTAAGCTTCGGGAGTAAGCGCGGGGAGGCGGCCATCGGGCGGATCGACGATGAGCGATGCCTGTTTGGTGGGCTTGCCGCGTTCGGTCCAGTAAGAAGGAGGACCGATGCCGGGGCGGGAGTCGCTGGCAGCGGTGGATTCGGCGTCGGCGGCGGCCTGACGCTTCGCCTGGTCCTCGCGCTTGGCGAATTCGTCTTCGGTCAGAGTGGCGCGATCGCCGAAATTGGCGGGGCGCTGCATCGGCACGCCCATGTTGCCGGGCCAGACACCCTGCAGATCGGGATCGCCCCACGCGGTTTTGGGAGGCGTGTAGTTCTGCGCGTACATGAGCGCCGCGGATAAGACGGCACAGGTCAGAGAGCGAATCATTTTTCACCTCCCTCGACGGTGGGCTTGACGCCGTTCTTCGTGTACTTGCCGTAGAGCAGCTTTTCGGCGAATTCGGTGCACTTGAATTCGAGAAGCTGGGCATCCTTCTCGACGCGGCGATAGATCGGCATGTCGATTTTCCACGTGCGCGTGAAGACGGACGGATCTTCGATGGTGGCTTCGTAGTTCAGATGATCGTGATCGGTGAGCTTCCAGCGTTCGACGATGTGGAGCTTGTCGGTGCCGAAGTTGCCGGCGCGATCGAACCAGGCGAGACCGTTGAGACCGGTGACGTCGATGACGAGGGTGTCGCCGTCCCAATGGCCGTTGTTGGTGCCCATCCAGGTGTCGGAGGGCGCTTCCTGGGGCTTACCCATATTTATAAGGCGATTGGAACTGGCGTATTCGTAGACGAAGAGGATGTCCTTATTGGTCTGAACGATCTGGAACGGATACGGCATGTAGTTGGCGCGGGGGATGCCGGGCATGTAGCACTTGGCTTCGGGGTCGTCGGTGCGGCGGTTTTCGAAGTTGGCCTTGCGTTTGGCGAGGGCATCGGGCTTATAGGGGATGTCGTTGCCTTCGACGACGCCTTTGCCGGAGGGAACAGCGCCGATGGCGCCGGTTTCCCACATGGTGCCGGCGTAGGAGCCGTGGTCCTGCAGATTCCAGTTGGCGGTGTTGAGCGCCTGATAGATGCCGTTGAGATTGGGATGGCCGTCGGGCATGCGCGAGCGGGAGGCGGCGGTCTGGGCGGAGACCAGAGAAATGCATGCAAAAGCAAGAGTGGAGGCTCGGATGAGTGCTGGCATGTGGGACCGAAATGATGCTACATGGGAGGGCGGGGGTGAGTCAAACGGGCGGACGGGGAGCGGGTTGGTGGATTGCAAGGTGTTGGCGGTGCGCGGGTTGAGTGCGGCTGCGGTTCGTTTGGCAAAAATGATTTTTGGCGAGGCGGCGGGGGGAATTTTATAAAGATTGTCTAATCTAGGTTCAGTTCGTTTCGCGTTTTTATTTTTTTTGAAAGAG
>Ga0335085_10003188_pt1 | contig 28931 bp, 21 predicted proteins | sample Lox_Sample_45_FD_206712 | JGI IMG/M metagenome (GOLD analysis project Ga0335085, IMG submission 206712) | Soil microbial communities from Loxahatchee National Wildlife Refuge, Florida, United States - Lox_Sample_4.5 | ecosystem: Environmental > Terrestrial > Soil > Wetlands | place: USA... | reverse complement strand
CATTTATGACCAGATTACATTGTCAGTAGACTGTCCATCGCTCAATCTTTCGGGTAGTGTGGTATCTCCGAAATTCGGGCCTGCAAAACAATGGAAACAATTCCACTGGAGGGGATCTAGCATAGAAACTCCTTCCACTGACAGTGCTTCGGTACAGATCATCGGAATTGACAATTCAGGTAATCAGACAAACCTCAACACGGTAAATCTAAGTACACAGGATTTGGATATTTCTTCCATCAACGCAAACCAATATCCATATTTACAATTGAAGTTGCTGACTTCTGACAGCGTACATGCAACTCCATATCAGTTACGTTATTGGAGGCTTAACTACGTTCCGGTTCCGGAAGGAGCGCTTGCGCCTAATATTTTCCTGTCCGTTAAAGACACGGTCGAGCTGGGAGAAAAAATTGAATTTGGCATTGCTTTCAAAAATATTAGTCTGCAGTCCTTCGACAGCATGCGCATCAATATGACGATTACTGATAAAAATAATGTCGCACATGCGATACAAATACCCAGAAAAAGACCTATCGTCAGCGGAGATACTTTGAAAATAACTTATGAAATTGATTCAAAGGATTACCCTGGATTGAATACAATATTCCTGGATGTAAATCCCAACAATGATCAACCCGAAGAATATCATTTCAATAATTTCTTATACCGAAATTTTTATGTAAAAGTCGATCAAACAAATCCTTTACTGGATGTCACTTTCGACAATGTACATATATTGAATGAAGATATTGTCTCTGCAAAACCCCATATTCAAATTAAGCTGAAGGACGAGGCTAAATTTCTATTGCTGGATGATACTTCATTGGTAAAAGTGCAGGTTAGGTATCCTGATGGTTCTCTGCATCCTTATTTCTTCAATACGGATACATTACGCTTCACTCCAGCAACCAGCAGCGCAGATAATACCGCTACCGTTGATTTCTACCCGGCATTTCTCCAGCAATCTAATCCTGAAGGAGATGAATATCAACTAATCGTTACCGGTAAAGACAAGAGTGGAAATCCTGCAGGAACTGTACAATATCAGGTTAGTTTTAAGATCATTACAAAAGCAATGATCTCGAACATGTTAAATTATCCGAATCCATTTACTACATCCACTGCTTTCGTCTTTACGATCACTGGCAGTGAGGTTCCCCAGAATATAAAAATTCAGATCCTTACTATAACTGGTAAGATCGTACGCGAAATCACCAAGGAAGAATTAGGTCCTTTACATATCGGAAGAAATATCACTGAATTCAAATGGGATGGAACTGATATGTATCATCAGCGTCTTGCGAATGGAGTCTATTTGTATCATGTCGTGACCAATCTCAATGGAAAATCTCTGGACAAGTATAAAGCAGAAGGAGATAATACAGATCAATACTTTAACAAAGGATATGGCAAAATGTATTTGATGCGATAATCCCGCTCCCAAAAATTTTTAAGACTGTCTTTTATGACAGTCTTTTTATTTGGTAGGTTTGCTGATCCTGATCAGCATAAGAGCTTTGCTGCAAAATGAGCAGATGTTCTAGAACAGAATAGAAAATAATAAATTATGCAAATGCCGCTAACGGGTTCCTTTAAAAAAAATATTTTCCCCATATTCCTCATCGGTGTAATTGCATATTTACTTTATCATCCCATTCTCAACAATACTTTCCTGGCTGATGATTATTATTCTCTCTACAGAATATCCATTGAAAAAAGAATTCTTTATAAAGAATTCTTCAGACCAATGATAGATATATCTTTTTCTCTGAACTATTTTATATCCGGAATGAATAGTAATAGCTATTACATTTTTAATCTGCTAGTTCATATTTTCAACACATATTTACTTTATCTTTTTGCAAGACAATTTATTTTAACGGATGATAATAGAGGAGAAGTTTTTGCAATTGTAAGTGCTTTCTTATTCCTGATTTATCCATTCCACAACGAAGGAATTGTGTGGCTTACTGGAAGATTATCCACACTTGCCTGTTTTTTTTCCTTGATTTGTCTGAACATCTCTCTCAGAAATAGAAATAATACTTTCAAACTTTCTCTTTCTGCTATTTTTTTCCTAATCGGGCTCATTAGTTATGAGGCTATACTTTTTCTTCCTGCGATTATCATCGCAATTACCTGGCAAAAAGAAAAACCTGTCAAAGAAATAATTACCTCAGCTATCTTCTGGACAATAATAACAGGGTTTTATTTATTTGTTCGCTTTTATTTTTCAAATAAAATTTATGGTGAATATGGAGGCAGGATATTTGACGGAGGAATAACGGGACAATTATCAAAACTCTTCAAGGTATCTGGGCGTCTGTTCCTGCCTCCCATTGAAAACTCAACTCACATGACGGTCTTTTTTATAATTCTGTCATCGATATTAATATTTGTCCATATCTGGATATTCAGAAAAAGAGCAATAAAAAATTCGCTGCCCATTAAGTATTTGCAATTAATCATTGCGCTTATCATTGCATTAATAATCCCGGTTTGTTTCGGCATCAGCACAAGAACATTTGAAGCGGATCGCCTGCTTTATTTTCCCTCCTGTTTTTTGTGCATGATAATCTCCTATTTTTTTATTTACCTGATTCAATTGCGTGTCGCAAAAATTGTATCCTTGTCCATTATATCAATCTATTTTATTTTTTTCCTGGAAAAAAATAACAGGCAATGGGTGAAAGCCTCGGATGCTTCGAAACTGATCCTTCAAACAGTAAAAGAAAATGCTTCTAAAGGAATTGTGCTGATTAACATGCCTGATGAATTGGAAGGAGCCGTTGTCTTCAGAAATGGATTCAGAGAATCATTAGTATTAAATCATATCGACACATCAAAAGTCATTGTAACCAATCTGCTTACCAGGCTGGAATATCTTAAAATCGGAGATACCATCCAACCGGTCAGACAAAATGGGGGACTATTTATTTACCCTGTCACTTTGCTTCAAGAATCAAACAATCAAAACATTCAAATTGTTAATTTAGCTACGGGAGCTGTTCCCAGAGAAGTTACAAGAGCATACTCGTTCTATTATTGGAACAAAAGCAATCTGGTAAAATTATTTTAAATTGTCCGGTCCGAATAAATACATATTGCATGTTCAGGAATTCTGAATATATCACAAGAGGCTATAATTTCATGCATAATCATATGTTCCCAATGCATAAACGTGTCTCTTCATTGATGGTTTACGCTACAGATCTTTGTGATTCTGGTTGTAAACATTGTCTGATCTGGGCTAAAAGGCCGGTGACACATCTTTCTATGGAAAACATAGAAAAAATAATGAAAAGCAAATGCATCCATCCATCAACTTCAGTTGGATTGGAAGGCGGCGAATTCCTGCTTCATCCACAGGCGGATGAAATTTTAAAATGGTTTTCTGATCATCATCCCAATTTTGATCTTTTTTCAAATTGTCTGAAACCCGAAAATCTCATCCATTCAGTTGAAAAATATAAGCCACACCGTTTGTATATTTCTTTGGACGGAAACGAATCAACCTATTTACACATGCGGGGTAAAGACGGATATGCGAGCGTCCTTCATGTAATAGAAAATTTGAAAAATAAGGTACCGGTTTTTGTGATGTTTACCTTATCTCCCTACAATGATTTTAATGACCTGGCACATGTTGCCGAGGTTTGTAAAAAAAATAATGTATTCCTGAGGGTGGGTATTTATAATAATATCCCCTTTTTTGATACCATTGAAAACGCTAAGCAAAGTTTTGTAGGTCAATATAAAAATGATGAAGTTCTTACCTATTCCAAAGTAAAAGAGCTGCGGGAAGATAAAAATACTGTTGAATCAACATCCTCTGAAAAAAAAAGCAGGGCAATCAACGACAATGATGCCTTCAATATTCCTGAGACAATCAAAGAATTCAAAGAAAATTACGATTACATCAAGCTGTACAAGAATTGGTTGTCGGGAAATCTCAGGTTGAAATGCAATAGTATTTTAGACAGTGTTATCATTTTGCCGGACGGGAGCGTACCCATCTGCCAAAACCTCAGCATTAAGCTTGGGAATATTTTTGAAAATAGCCTGGATAACATATTTAATTCTGCTCATACCAAAGAATTGCATCACCATTATTCGAACAACTGTAACCAATGCTGGATCAGTTACCACAGGAAATACGATATCGTTTTATACAGGACTTTTGAAAAATATTTTGGCAAAAGAGCGACAGCAAAAATACTGGGCTATTACAAGTGGGACTGGAATGATCAGCTCTCTTTAAAAGAAACAATCGGGAGATAGCTTTCTATATATTTTTTTTTAATTCTTCGATAACCCTATACACCTCTATCAGTTCCGGGAGGTCGTTTATCGGTTGATCGGATATTTTATTTTCAGTGATTTTAATAAAAGTGTTGATTTCATTATAAAACCCCTGTAGCATCAGTGTATTTAGTTCAACAGCAGGAATAATCAGGTTTTGAATCGAAAAATATTCTTTGCTTAACACTGGCTGATGAAGTAATCTTTCGGCTGGAATATTAAATAATCTCCTGGGCTTTGGGTATCCTTTTACAAATGCCGGATATCCGATTTCTAAAATCTCGCCCTCACAATTCACCGATAAATGATCTGTAGGCGCTGTCCAGGAAAAATCCGTTGATAATTCAATAAGCCCGGAAATGCCTTTTTTGTGTTCGACATGGATTTGGGTGGTTATACTCTTATTATTTTTCTTGTGTGAAAAAGAGCTGATCGCATATTCGCCAAACAAATGGATGCAATAATGCAATGCATGAATAAATAATTCAGTAAAAGGATCCCCGTGTAAATAAGGTCCGAAATGAAACTGGTAAATATAGGTTTTGGCTGACTGAATATTTTTATGCACTAATTCATTTCCCGGCCAGTATTTTCGCTGGAGTCCAACCTTGCATACATTATTTTTACTAAGATTAACAAGGTTTGACAATTCTGAAAGGTTGCTGCATGGAGGCTTTTCTACAAAAACCCTTTTTCCGGACTTAAAAAGCTCAATTAAAATATTATAATGAGACTGGGGAGATGCACTTACAAAAACACCTTCAATTTCTTCATCAGCAGTAATATCTTTTAGAGAATGGATAAGCCTGGACGCAGGGAAGAAATAATTCATTTTTTCCCAGGAGGATTTCTCTGTACATATATATTTTAAATCGACACCGAAATAGTGAAGGAGGGGATATAGGTTAGTAAGACTATGGATGCCCACACCAATAAATGCATATTTCTTTCGGGGCTTGAATAAGGAATCAAAATATTTTTTTTTTCTGATTTGGTTTAGTTTGGTGAAGAGTGCATGAGCCATTCATTATATTTTTTATATTGATGAACTTCTACGGATAATTTCCGAAAATTTCCTTTTATTTTCAAAAAAATACGGGTAAAGGATGATCCCTTTGTAAACACCGGGCATGTTTTTTATGCCTTTCTGTTGATTATTTTTTTTATCGCGATAAAATAAAAGCCAAAAAAAATATGCCCAGACGGCTTTAAACATAGCTTTACCAATCCCGGCCTTTCTATGAAAAAGGAAATACACAGATCCAATAATATCTATGACTATACGAAAACAAATAACTGGTATCAGATGTAAAAGAGTCAGATTTCTGCTTAACAAAATATAGTTGTTCCTGAAGGTAAGGAATGTTTTTAAGTGATTTTGCCAGGAAAGGGAGCCGCCACCGATATGATAAACGACAGATTCCGGACATGAATATATTTTGTAGCCCAAATTCTGGGCCCGCCAGCAAAGATCAATGTCCTCCTGGTGCATATAATAATAATCATAAAATCCTCCAAGTTCCTGGTGAACGGAAGCCCTTAACAGCATGCATGCTCCGCTCGCCCAAAAAATGGGCTCTGATTTATCATATTGTCCCTGGTCCTTTTCAATAGTAAGTAATACCCTGCCCTTCGCGAATGGATATCCGGCGCTGTCAATCCATCCGCCTGCAGCCCCGGCATATTCGAACATATCCTTTTCATCCAATGAAAGAAGCTTTGGCTGACAGGCTGCAATCTGCAAATTGCTTTCCATTAAATTGATCAGAGGCTCAATAAATCCTGCTGTTACTTCGATATCTGAGTTCACCAGCAAATAATATTTTGCTTTTATCTGAGACAAGCCAAAATTATAACCACTTGCATATCCTTTATTCGAATGCATTTCTATAACATGGACTGAGGGAAAACTTTCACGAAGTAAAACAATAGAGTCGTCCTCGGAACAATTATCAATTACATAAATTTCTTTGTTTAGATAGGTCGTTGATAAAATCGACGGAAGAAATCTTTTTAAGAAATGACTGGTATTCCAATTTAATATGACGAGCGCGACTGATGGATAATTATTCATTATATTGAACTGATCAGGATTAACAATTCCGAAAAAACTTTTTGTTGATAAAAATATCCGCCCTCAATGATTTTTCAGCTGTATATTCCTGCTAATATATTTACCTATTATATCAAATTCTATATTCACTTTCTTCCCGGGCCGCACACTCTTAATATTTGTATGTTCAAATGTATAAGGGATGATAGCCACTTTGAAAGTTTTCTTCTTTACATCAAAAACTGTAAGACTGATACCATTGATACAAACAGAGCCTTTCTCGATAACAAGGTGACCGAATTCTTTTGGAAACTCAAATTGATATTCCCAACTTCCATTGACTTCAGTTCTGTCAATACAAATAGCAATAGTATCGGTATGTCCCTGCACAATATGCCCATCTAAACGTCCATTCATTAACATAGATCTTTCCAAATTAACCAAGCCCGCTTTTTTGCATGATCCAAGATTTGTTTTTTTAAGTGTTTCTTTGATTGCCGTTACCCGATGCATGTTTTCTGTTATCTCTTCAACAGTCAGGCAAACTCCATTATGACAGACACTTTGATCCATCTTTAAATCAGATGAAATCGGCGATTCAATCCAGAATATTTTATTGGATCCGGAGGCAATAACCTCTTTTACCTCGCCTAAAGACTCTATAATACCAGTAAACATGGTGTAAAAATCGGGTTTTTATGATTCTGTTTCTGAATTTCGGATTTTCCTATTATCTTTGCTCCCATTTAATTATTAAAGGAGGTATCCATATATGCTGATTATTGATTCAAAAGATTGCGAAAATATTGACAAGGCGCTCAAAAAATACAAGAAAAAATTTGAGAAAGCAAAGGTATTGGTTCAACTGAGGTCACGCCAGTCTTATACTAAACCTTCTGTAAAAAGAAGAGGTGAAGTATTAAAAGCAATTTATAAACAGCAACTTGCCAGTGGAAAGCTGGATGAATAACAACAACCAATAAAGAAGTTTAAATAGAAAGGATCATCAGCAGGTGATCCTTTTTTAGTTTGATGAATAATTGAAAACTTACTATATCGATATGAATTTAATAACTTTGAATAAATATCCACATCTTGGACAAATTCATCCAGGCCTTTATCGATTACCTCAAATTTGAAAAACGATATTCCCAATACACGGTCCGCTCTTATCAGGATGATCTTATTCAATTTTTTGGGTTTCTTGAAAATCAATTCGGAGAACTTCAGCTGAGAGAAATATCAACTTCCTTTGTCCGCAGCTGGTTGGCAGAGCTTAAGGAGAAAAAAATCAGCTCAAAATCCATCAATCGGAAAATATCATCACTTAAATCCTTTTTTAAATTTCAGCTGAAAACAGGTATTCTTGATAAAACACCCATGAAGGGTATCATCAATCCGAAAATAGGTAAACGACTACCCGTATTTGTGGAACAAGAATGCATGCAGGACCTTTTGAACAAGGTTGAATTTCCTGACAACTGGCAAGGACACACCGATAAATTATTAATCGTCATTTTTTATAATACCGGCATGCGTTTGAGTGAACTGATTAACTTACATGAACACCAGATCAATTATCATAATAAAACAATAAAAGTCTTAGGTAAAGGGAATAAAGAAAGGGTTATCCCTGTCAGCAATGATTTAATAGATCAAATCAAAAATTATACGGTCCAAAAAGACAAAAACGAAGATGATACAAGGAACTATTTATTAGTAAATGAAAAGGGGAAAAAATTATATCCTAAATATGCTTATCTGGCAGTCAAAAAATATCTTAGTAAAATCACAACGATTGATAAAAAAAGCCCGCATGTTTTAAGGCATAGCTTTGCCACGCATCTCACCAATAGTGGTGCGGATTTGAACGCAGTCAAAGAATTGTTGGGCCATGCAAGTCTGGCAGCTACTCAATTATATACGCACAATACTATTGAAAAGTTGAAAGATGTATATAAAAAAAGTCATCCGAAAGCCTGAAAAAATTGCTCAAAAAAGATCCTTTTTTTAGCAAAAATTATTTGGAAAAATAAGCCCCAGATATTAACTTCATTCCACATCGGAAAGCTGTTATTTTCTAAATTTCTATCTCTCAAAATAAAGCTCTTTATTTATTGTTTCACTGTTAAAATGTGATGCTATGAACGTTAACATTCAGACTGTGCACTTCAATGCGGACACTAAACTCGTTGATTACGTAACAAAAAAAATGACTAAGTTAAACACATTTCATGACCGCATTCTCAAAGTTGATGTGTTCCTAAAACTGGATAATGTGGTGCACACGATCAAAGACAAGATTGCTGAAATAAAAGTTCACGTGCCCCGGCAAGATTTCTTTGCAAAATGCTCGTCGAAATCGTTTGAGGAATCGTTTGACAATGCATTTGATTCACTCGTAAATCAAATAAAAAGAAAAAAAGACAAACAAGTTGCTTAAACTTACAATCTTCCAAACCCCCTGACGGGGGTTTTTTATTTTTCCAAAAACAATGACAGGTTTTTTAAAATATGCCCTGATTATCTCATAAAAAAAGCTCCAAAATTTTTGAATTTAACAAATTCGCTTACCTTTGCCTTCCCAAAAAAACAAGTGGGTGAATTTATGTTTATTTGGGAAAGTTCTTTGGATGGTTTGTAATGAACAAAATACTAATCCCCAATAATTTCAGGTTACAAGCTGAGCTAAATAATCAGCTATTGAACCAGGCCATCGGGGATTAATGGGCGATCATATAGATCATATAAATGATAAATCTGAAATCGCCAGAGTAGCTCAGCTGGTAGAGCAGCTGATTTGTAATCAGCTGGTCGGGGGTTCGAGTCCCTTCTCTGGCTCCATTGAGCTGGGCAAGTAGCCAAGTGGCCAACGGCAACAGACTGTAAATCTGTCCTCTTCGGAGTTCGGTGGTTCGAATCCATCCTTGCCCACTTCGCCAATCTTATAAATTTTGAAAGGCAGTCAGTGGTTTGAATAAAAAGGGTTTTAGATCTTAACAATGATATTTGGAGCAGCCTTCTCCGCACGGGCGGATTTTGGCAATTGATGCGGAAGTAGCTCAGTTGGTAGAGCGACAGCCTTCCAAGCTGTAGGTCGCGGGTTCGAACCTCGTCTTCCGCTCAAAAACTATCTGTTCGGAATTGAGGCGAAAGCAATATTCAACAGTTGGATACAGAAGTACAGTATTAGATCTTTAAAATATATTGTGTGAGATTAACTCACAACTTCATACCAGCCGTTGTAGCTCAGTGGTAGAGCACTTCCTTGGTAAGGAAGAGGTCGTGAGTTCAATTCTCATCAACGGCTCAAATATGCTGAAAGTGTAATTTTTCAGCAGCAATTTTTAAACACAACTAAAATACATAACGATGTCAAAAGAGACCTTTAAGAGGGACAAACCCCACGTTAACGTTGGTACCATCGGTCACATTGACCATGGTAAAACCACTTTGACTGCTGCAATTACTACCATATTGTCAAAGAAAGGTTTGGCGACGGCAAAAAAATATGATGAGATCGATGCCGCCCCCGAAGAAAAAGAGCGCGGTATTACCATCAACACAGCGCATGTGGAGTATCAGACAGCTAACCGCCACTACGCGCATGTGGATTGTCCGGGTCACGCTGACTACGTAAAAAATATGATTACAGGAGCTGCTCAGATGGATGGAGCTATCCTTGTAGTTGCAGCTACTGATGGACCAATGCCTCAAACAAAAGAGCATATCCTTCTTGCCCGCCAGGTGGGTGTACCCCGCATGGTAGTATTTATGAATAAGGTAGATCTGGTTGATGATCCTGAATTATTGGAACTTGTAGAAATGGAAATCCGCGAATTGCTTACTTTCTACGGATTCGATGGCGACAACACTCCCATTATCAAAGGCTCTGCAACAGGTGCATTAGCAGGTGAAGAAAAATGGGTAAAGGCCATTGATGAATTGATGGCTGCAGTTGACAGTTATATTCCCCTGCCTCCCCGCCCGGTTGATCAGCCATTCCTCATGTCTGTTGAAGATGTATTTTCAATCACAGGCCGTGGTACAGTTGCTACAGGTCGTATTGAAAGAGGCCGTATTAAAGTGGGTGAAGCAGTTGAAATTATCGGATTGATGGAAAAACCGCTTGGTTCTACTGTAACAGGTGTGGAAATGTTCCGCAAATTGCTTGATGAAGGTGAAGCCGGAGATAATGCTGGACTGTTGCTGCGCGGTATTGAAAAGAAAGATATACGTCGCGGTATGGTTATCTGCAAACCCGGATCTATTACGCCACATACAGAATTCAAAGGTGAAGTATACGTATTGAGCAAAGAAGAAGGTGGACGTCATACTCCTTTCTTCAATAAATATCGTCCTCAGTTCTATTTCCGTACTACAGACGTAACGGGTGAAGTTGAATTGCCAGCAGGAACTGAAATGGTGATGCCTGGCGACAATACTTCACTGACAGTAAAACTGATCGCTCCGATAGCAATGGAAAAAGGATTGAAATTCGCTATTCGCGAAGGCGGACGCACAGTAGGCGCTGGTCAGGTTACTGAAATTTTAAAATAGGTTCCTCAATACGCTCCGTCTGGAGAGTTTGGGAAGCTTTTCATATTTTTGCAAAGTACTTGGACCCCTGGTTCAGGTACTTTGTTTCTAATAAGAAGTTCTGATTTATCGCACTTTAGACGATAAATTTTTACGGGCATAGTTCAATGGTAGAATAGAGGTCTCCAAAACCTTAGATCTGGGTTCGAATCCTAGTGCCCGTGCGAAAAAATATGGAAATTTGAAAATGTGGAAATATGAAAACTAAGGTTTCATTCACAAATTTCTCATATTTCAAACATTCACACATTCATCAATTATGAATAAGATTTCAATTTATTTCAGAGAGTCCTACAAGGAATTAATGGAAAAAGTAACCTGGCCGAGTTGGACCCAATTACAACAATCTACCGTCATAGTGCTGGTAGCGACTTTATTGATTACTATTGTTGTTTATGTGATGGATATTTTTTCCAGCACCATTTTAAAATTTATTTATTCATTATTCTCATAATGGAAACTACAAATCAGGCTACGAATCAGACCACGAGTCAAAAGGAAACCAAATGGTATGTGCTTCGCGTGGTAAGCGGCAAAGAACGTAAGGTAAAAGAATACCTTGACAAAGAAATTTCGCGCGGAGGATGGGGAGAAATCGTTAAACAGGTCTTTCTGCCGGTAGAGAAGGTCTATAAAGTGCAGAATGGGAAAAAAGTGATGCGGGAACGAAACTATTATCCCGGATATGTCATGATTGAAGTGATAGAAGGAAAACTCGGTGATGATTTGAGAGATGCGATCAAAAACACAACGAATGTGATTCATTTCCTTGGAAAAGAAAATCCAATCGCTTTGCGCAAAGCAGAAGTGAATAAAATGCTGGGCAAAATGGATGAAATGGCTGAATCCGGCGGCATCAGCATGAGCGAACCATTTATCATAGGAGAAACAATTAAAATCATCGAAGGACCTTTCAATGATTTTAATGGCATCATCGAAGAAGTAAACGATGAAAAAAAGAAACTGAAAGTAACGGTAAAAATCTTCGGTCGTTCCACACCGGTAGAACTCAACTACATGCAGGTGGAAAAAATTTCCTGATATTTTTTTTGCAAAAAACTGGTTGCTTGAAACAAATAACCCTCCACATAAAGGAGGGTTAATATTTTGGAGCAATGATCCTGATTAAATTAGAAAGCGCTACCGGAAGAGTTTTCCGATGTTGTTGGTTCGGAAGGAGGAGTTGGAGCAGGAGTGAATACTTCAGGGGCAACAGCAGCAATTATTTTTTTAGCAACAGCTCTCTTGACAGCTTTTTTTACAATTGCTCTCTTGACAGCTTTTTTTACAATTGCTCTCTTGACAGCTTTTTTTACAATCGCTCTCTTCACTGCTTTTTTTACAATTCTTTTCTTAATTGCTTTTTTTGCAATTGCTCTCTTCACTGCTTTTTTTGCTACTTTTTTGCGTACAGCTTTTTTAACAGCCCTCTTTGCAACTGCTCTTTTAACTGCTTTTCTTGCTATTTTTTTTCGTACAGCTTTTTTAACTGCTTTTTTCTTTGAATTTGCCATAGTTTGTAAAGAATTTTTAGTTGTTATAAGAAACAAATGGAGATTGTGCCAAAAAGTTAGTCAGAAAAATTCAAATAGAAAAAAATGGAAGACAATTTTCTCAATAAATGAATGTACTGGCTTTTTTCCCTTTAATCGGGTAGCATTTTTGCAAATGCCATGCTGTTTATTGATCTGAAAAGAGCTTCTCCAAAAAAAATGCTGAAATATTTGTGCAGAAACAATTTTAGCCTAATTTTGCATCCCCAAATAGAAAGTTCTTATTATATCCGCTCATGCGGAACAGTGTTTGGGAGTCTCGCTGTAAGTGGGACGTTAACACCAAAAAAGTAGCAACATGGCAAAAGAAATTACCGGTTTCGTCAAGTTGCAGGTCAAAGGTGGCCAGGCCAATCCTGCACCTCCAATTGGGCCTGCATTGGGTTCTAAGGGTATTAACATCATGGAGTTCTGCAAGCAGTTCAATGCCAGGACCCAAAACAAGATGGGAAAAGTTCTTCCCGTTGTTATTACAGTCTATTCTGACAAATCTTTCGAATTTATTATCAAAACTCCTCCGGCTGCGGTTCAGCTGTTAGAGGCATCTAAATTGCAGAGTGGTTCTAAGGAGCCAAATCGTAATAAGGTTGGAAAAGTTACCTGGGCACAGGTAGAAGCAATTGCGAAGGATAAAATGCCTGACCTGAATTGCTTTACTGTCGAAAGTGCCATGCGCATGGTAGCAGGTACCGCCCGCAGCATGGGTATCAATGTTGATGGAAAAGCCCCTTGGGATAAATAATTAGTAAACCAGAAAATTATTACGAAATGGCTATCACAAAAAAAAGAAAAATCGCTACTGCCAAAGTAGATAAAAATAAAGCCTATACTCTTAAAGATGCTTCAACCCTGGTAAAGGAAGTGAATACTACTAAATTCGATGCATCCGTAGATTTACATATACGCCTTGGAATTGATCCCAAAAAAGCGGATCAGTCAGTACGTGGCACTGTAAGTCTTCCTCATGGAACAGGCAAAACAAAAAAGGTATTGGTACTTTGTACGCCGGATAAAGAAGCAGAAGCAAGAGCTGCAGGTGCTGATTTCGTTGGATTGGACGAGTTCATACAAAAAATTGAGGGTGGCTGGGTAGATGTGGATGTTGTCGTAGCTACTCCTTCAGTAATGCCGAAAATCGGTAAGCTCGGTAAAGTATTGGGCCCCCGTAACCTGATGCCAAATCCAAAGACAGGTACTGTTACCAATGATGTTGCCGCCGCTGTAAACGAAGTTAAAGGCGGAAAAATTGCTTTCAAAGTTGATAAAGCAGGCATCATTCACGCTTCTATCGGCCGCGTCAGTTTTACACCTGAAAAAATTGCTGAAAACAGTCAGGAATTGATTAATGCAATTATCAAAGCCAAACCCGCAACAGCAAAAGGATCTTATTTGAAAAGTGTATTCATGGCCAGCACCATGAGTCCGGGTATTGCAATTGATACAAAAACTTTTGTTCACTGATTGAATGATTCATATAACGGTTGATAAGACAACCAACAAATAAAAAGTTATGACTAAGGAACAGAAAAATGAAGTAATAGAGCTGTTGAAAAACAAGTTCTCCCAGTATAATAATTTTTATGTTACCAATACTGAATCATTGACAGTTGAACAGGTTGGTAAACTACGTCGCATCTGCTTCGATAAGAAAGTAGAAATGAAAGTAGCTAAGAACACGCTTATCAAAAAAGCTCTTGAAAATATCGACGATAAGAAATATGCCGGAATGTACGAATCTCTGAATGGAGTAACTGCCCTCTTGTTTTCCGAAAGTGCAAAAGAGCCGGCGATAATCATCAGCTCTTTCCGTAAGGAAGGCAATATGGAAAAACCCGTTTTGAAAGCGGCTTTTATCGATGGCGATGTGTTTGCCGGCGATAATCAGTTGAAAGTACTTTCAACGTTGAAGAGCAAACAGGATCTCATTGGTGAAATCATCGGACTGTTGCAATCACCAGCTAAAAATTTAATGAGCGGTCTGAATGCAGGTGGTAAACTTGCGGGTCTTGTCCAGGCTGTAGGAGCAAAAGCAAAACCGGAATAAAGCAGAGCGCTAAACACAATACGCTGCATTCAGCGTTTAGCCTTTAGCGTTAGGCATTCATATAAACCCAGGCCTGAGGGTAAATAAAGGCAAAATTTTTTTAAACCATCCGCCGGATCTGCATTGGCTGATATGAAGGCGGAAAAAATTTCAAATCATGGCAGACTTAAAAACATTCGCAGAACAGTTGGTCAACCTGACTGTAAAAGAAGTTAACGAATTAGCAAAAATCCTGAAAGAAGAATATGGCATTGAGCCTGCAGCTGCCGCTGTTGCCGTTGCTGCTGGTCCTGCTGCCGGTGGTGCTGCACCTGCTGCTGAAGAAAAAACATCATTCAATGTGATTTTGAAAAGCGGCGGTGCAAACAAACTAAACGTTGTTAAAATCGTGAAAGATTTAACTGGATTGGGCCTTAAAGAAGCTAAAGATTTAGTGGATGGAGCTCCAAAACCAGTAAAAGAAGGGGTTAGCAAAGCCGATGCCGATGCTTTGGTTGCAAAACTGAAAGAAGCCGGCGCTGAAGTAGAAATTCAATAATTTCTTTCTGAATAAAATCCTTCATAACCCCGGTTAATCCGGGGTTATTTTGTTGGTAAAGGGGAGATAAGATTTATTGTTTTTTCGTCTTTATTTTATACCTTTGCCCTCCGTTTGCTCTAAAGGTTTAATTATAAAGCAGTTAGCAATATATAACGCGGTAAAAATCAATCCTTTGGGAATTGAATAGATTCTCAGGGCATTTTCTGCTTAAGGCGATTTAATGTTCGAACATTTATAAAACCGGATTTATTAATATGTCTTCAACAAAGTTGCACAACAGGATCAATTTTGGTAAAATCAAACATCTTGCTGAAACTCCTGATCTTCTCGAAGTACAGATCCAATCATTTAAAGAGTTTTTCCAGTTAGAAACCACTCCCGACAAACGCAATATCGAAGGTTTGTTCAAAGTGTTCAAGGAAAATTTTCCCATCACCGATACGAGGAATATTTTCATGCTGGAATTTCTGGATTATTTTATCGATCCTCCCAGATATACCATTGAGGAATGTATGGAACGTGGTTTGACTTATGCTGTTCCTCTGAAAGCCAAACTTCGTTTGAGTTGTAATGACGAAGAGCATGTGGATTTCCAGACCATAGTTCAGGACGTATTCCTTGGAAACATCCCTTACATGACTCCCAGAGGAACTTTTGTTATCAACGGAGCGGAGCGTGTTGTTGTTTCTCAACTGCATCGTTCTCCCGGAGTATTTTTTGGTCAATCTATTCATCCTAACGGAACAAAAATTTATTCCGCAAGAGTGATTCCTTTCAAAGGCGCGTGGATGGAATTTGCAACGGATATCAATAACGTGATGTTCGCTTACATTGACAGAAAGAAAAAATTCCCTGTAACAACTCTCTTGCGTGCGATCGGGTATGAAACAGATAAGGATATCCTGGAACTGTTTGGTATGGCCGACGAAGTGAAGGTTGATAAAAAAACATTGCACAAATATATAGGCAAAAAACTGGCTGCAAGAGTTCTCAGGACCTGGGTAGAAGATTTCGTCGATGAAGATACGGGTGAAGTAGTTTCTATCGAGCGTAATGAAATCGTATTGGAACGTGATACCATCCTTGATGAAGAAGCAATCAGTCTTGTAGTTGATATGGATGCGAAAAGCGTTTTCATCCAGAAAGAAGATGTGGGTGGAGATTATGCGATCATCTATAACACACTGAATAAAGATACTTCCAACAGTGAACTCGAAGCTGTACAACATATCTATCGTCAATTGCGTGGTGCCGATGCTCCGGATGACGAAACAGCCAGAGGAATCATTGATAAATTATTCTTCAGCGATAAGAGGTATGATCTAGGTGAAGTTGGTCGCTATAAGATCAACCGCAAACTCAATCTCAATCTCCCACTCGATCAGAAAACTCTGACCAAAGGAGATATGATTGAAATCATCAAATACCTGGTCCGTCTTACCAATGGAAAAGCTGAAATAGATGATATCGATCACCTGAGCAACCGCCGTGTTCGCACAGTAGGTGAACAATTATATGCACAGTTTGGTGTTGGTTTGGCACGTATGGCAAGAACCATTCGTGAGCGTATGAATGTGCGCGATAACGAAGTCTTTACTCCGGTAGATCTGATCAATGCAAGAACTCTTTCATCTGTGATCAATTCCTTCTTCGGGACATCCCAGTTATCGCAGTTCCTGGATCAAACTAATCCTCTCAGTGAAATCACACATAAACGTCGTATCTCAGCGCTTGGCCCCGGCGGATTGAGTAGGGAAAGAGCGGGTTTTGAAGTGCGTGACGTACACTATTCACATTATGGACGTTTGTGTACGATTGAAACACCCGAAGGACCGAATATCGGTTTGATTTCTACTCTTTGTGTACATGCGAAGATTAATGAAATGGGTTTTATCGAAACCCCCTATCGCAAAGTGCACGAAGGCAAGGTAGACATGAAAAAACTGACTTATCTGAGTGCTGAAGAAGAAGATATTGCAAAGATTGCACAGGCAAATGTGCCATTGGATGATAAAGGTAATTTCGTAGAAGAAAAAATTGTTTCACGACAAACCGGCGACTTCCCCATTCTCGAAAAGAATGAAGTTGAATTTATGGACGTAGCACCCAACCAGATTGTTGGTCTGAGCGCTTCCTTGATTCCTTTCCTCGAACATGACGACGCCAACAGAGCTCTGATGGGATCGAACATGCAACGCCAGGCAGTACCTCTTATCCGTCCCGAAATGCCAATCGTTGGTACAGGATTGGAAGCAAAAGCTGCACGCGATGCGCGCATACAAATTCATTCAGAAGGTGAAGGTGTAGTTGAATTCGTGGACGCAAATGAAATTCATGTCCGCTACGAAAGAAATGAAACGCAAAAGCTGGTTAGTTTCGAAGACGATTTGAAAATATATAAACTTACCAAGTTTATTAAAACAAACCAGGAAACCTGTATCAACCTTAAACCTGCAGTAAAGAAAGGACAACGTGTAAAAGAAGGGGACTTCCTTACTGAAGGATATGCAGTACAGAATGGAGAAATGGCACTTGGACGTAATCTGAAAGTAGCTTTCATGCCATGGAAGGGTTATAATTTCGAAGATGCCATTGTTATTAGTGAGAAAGTAGTTCGTGAAGATTTATTTACTTCAGTACATATTTCTGAATATGAACTGGAAGTTCGTGATACAAAACTCGGTGAAGAAGAATTAACTCCTGATATTCCGAACGTCTCTGAAGAAGCAACAAAAGATCTGGATGAGAATGGTATTATCCGTGTCGGAGCTCAGATCAAGGAAGGAGATATATTGATTGGTAAGATCACGCCGAAAGGAGAAAGTGATCCTACTCCGGAAGAAAAATTATTGCGTGCAATTTTCGGTGATAAAGCCGGAGATGCTAAAGATGCATCACTGAAAGCTCCAAGCGGGACTGAAGGTGTGGTCATCAATAAAAAATTATTCCAGCGCGCAAAAAAAGACAAGAATGCAAAGATGCGCGAGAAGGCAGTTCTTGAAAAGATTGAAAAAGTGCATGAGAAGAATGTAGCCGATCTGCTGGAGGTGTTGGTGAATAAATTGCAGGTCTTATTAAAAGATCATACTTCCGCAGGAGTTAATAATAATTTCGGTGAAGTTCAGATCGGGAAAGGTGCAAAATTCACTGCTAAAAACCTGGCAGGTATTGATTATCTGAATGTAAATCCTTTGGGATGGACAACCGATGCAAAGACTGATGAACTGGTCAATATTCTATTGCATAATTACAATATCAAGTACAACGAAGAGCTGGGAAGATATAAAAGAGAAAAATTCAACGTTTCTATCGGAGACGAATTGCCTGCCGGTGTATTGAAACTGGCAAAGGTTTATTTAGCCGTGAAACGTAAATTGAAAGTGGGAGATAAAATGGCTGGTCGTCACGGAAACAAAGGAATCGTTGCAAAGATCGTGCGTGCAGAAGATATGCCCTTCCTGGAAGATGGAACTCCGGTGGATATTGTATTGAATCCTTTGGGTGTGCCTTCACGTATGAACCTGGGACAGATTTATGAAACCGTATTAGGCTGGGCAGGAGAAAAATTGGGATTGAAATTTGCGACTCCGATTTTTGACGGAGCATCTGTAGATGAAATCGCTGAACATATAGAAAAAGCAGGTCTGCCAAGTTTCGGTCATACATACCTGTATGACGGAGAAACCGGTGAACGTTTTGACCAAAAAGCTACCGTGGGTATTATCTATATCATAAAATTGCACCACATGGTGGATGACAAGATGCATGCCCGCAGCATTGGACCTTACAGTCTGATCACACAACAGCCACTGGGAGGTAAAGCACAGTTTGGAGGTCAGCGTTTTGGTGAAATGGAAGTATGGGCATTAGAAGCCTATGGAGCATCCAACATACTCCAGGAATTGCTGACATTAAAATCTGACGACATCATTGGCCGTGCAAAAACCTATGAAGCAATTGTCAAGGGTGACAGCATTCCAAGAGCAGGTATTCCTGAATCTTTCAATGTATTGGTGCATGAATTGAGAGGATTAGGACTCGACCTGAAATTTGAATAACTCGCTAACTGATGAACAATACGCGCCATCCGCCTAAGGCGGATGGCTTTTTTTTGAAGAATGAAATCGCTTTTTCCGGATTATTGCCGGACGACTCTTTCAACATGCTTTTGATTATTATTGAAAGTCACTTCCAGCAAATAAACACCTGCAACAATATTTTTTTGTGAGAGATCGATGCGTAGTGTAGAAAGCCCGGATGCCTCCCAAGTCTTCCGCAACAACTCTCTTCCAGTAATATCCAATAATCTTATTTGTGTTTTTCCGGTTACCTGTTCTCCAAATTGTATGTCGATATAATTCGTAAAAGGATTGTTGAGTATCTTAAACACATTTGCAAACAGACCTTTGACCAATATTATTTTGCTTAACACAAATTTGTTATCAAGATCAATTTGTTTGAGCTGGTAATAATTATTTTCCTGCGCAATATCGGGATCAATGAAAGAATAATTTTTTGGAGATGAACTATTCCCCACTGCTTCAACATAACCTATTTTGCCGAAATGAACTGCATCATAAGAACGTTCTATTTCAAATCCTTTGCTATTTTCTTCTGAAGCCGTACTCCAGTTCAATAAAACATTTTTATTTCCTAATCTTCCTTCAAAATCCAATAAGGAAATAGGCAATGCAACACCAACAACACCCGCTCCAAAACCAGAGAATCCGGTTGTAAAATTATAACTGAGCCCCGTATTCGTACCCAATGTGCTGATTGCCGGAGTACCAATAACGACAGTCCCCCCTCCGGTGGGATTTAAAGGTGTGACTGATGATATTTGTCCTGTTGTTTTTACCAGTTGAATATTGCCAAGACTTTGTCCGGTGGTTGTTTGCCATCCATTTATTTCTGCCTGGGTATAATATAAAGTGATGATATAACTGCCAGACGGATTATTATTTGTTGGCAATACCCTGAATGTTTTATCCATTAAATAATTCGCAGTATTATTATTCCAAAACTGAGTGGCATTCGTACCAGCACGGTCAAGGATTACTTGCGTGCATCCATAATCGAAAGCGCTCTGGTTTTGTATGCGGGCCATTAACTGGTTATTGGATTGATCATAAAAATAGATGTCCGAATTCGCGCCTAGATATTGCTGTTGTGAAGAATTCAGAGTGGTTTCAACAACAGTGCCGGGTATTCCGTAAGTTAATTTTATAATCGGCTTCCGGCCAAAGGGAGCATAAGTCACGGAACTGAATGACTGCGAACAATTCACTCCATCCTGAAAGAAAAGGTTTCCCTGGGAATTTGTTCCTCCGTCACTGTAAAATGCAACCAGATCGCCAGCATCACTTGCAGAAGCCGTACCATTATCATAACATATTTCTACAACAAGATTGCTGGTTCCATCCCATGTATATGGCGTATCAAATGTGAAATTAATCCAACCTGCTGTTGTATTATAAGATGCAAGTGTTTTTACAACAGTCATGGAAGAACCAAGAGTGACACTACCATTCACAAGATAATTCACGGTAGCCGTACCCAGACTAATATTCATATTTGTGAAACTCCTCGTACTGAGTTTGCTTGCTATATCCAATGCAATTCCTGACAAACTCCCGGCAGGAACTCCGGCAGCAGTTAATTCAGAAGCCTTGTAAAGAAATTGAACTCTTTGAGATTGTTGCGTGGCATCAAAAGGAGTAACTACATAACCAAATGCTGCAGTCCCGATATTTACCGTCCCTGTAGTTGTACCTGCAAGCGGTGCAGCATCGTTGTCGTAAATAGTAATTGTGAGATTTGTCCTCCCATCTCCCATGACTGCATTTCCGCCACCACTGTTAACTATAAAGCCCAATGTAAATGTTTCTGTATTTTCCACACTGGCATCATCATAAATGCGGATAGTGAATGATTGAGATGAATTTGATCCTGCAGGAAATGTCAGTGTTTTACTAGGTGATGCAAAACTTCCATTTGTCGTGATATCAAAGTCCAATCCTTCCGTTGCCGTTCCCGAAACTACGCTTAGGGTAGCCGTTGCCGTTATAGATGGATTATTCCCGATCACCATATTGTATGAATAATCCTTATATGCCCTGCATCCCGAACTCCCAGCAGTTGTTTCCGTTACCTGACTGTTGTCCAATTCAAAGTCGATTTTAGGTATACAGGTGGTTGATCCCGAATTTGGCGGGGTTCCTCCCAAAGAATTAGAAAGACTGAGCCTGTTGACACTGGCAGCCGATGCAAGCATTCTTGTTTTTTGTCCGGCCGTAAAAAGAGTATTGCAATTTGTATAATTCATGTAATTGTCTTCGGTATTGATACTATAAGGTGTGCTGGTACATGGATTGGTTCCGGCTCTGCAAACAAATCCGACCGGCTCTGTAATCGGATCCGTATCGCATACCTGGTCTCCGTCAACAGTACAATCCGTATTGGACGCACAGGTAGTTCCGCTCGGATCGCTGGGATTTTCAAAAGGATGATATAAACTAAATGCATGACCGAGTTCATGCGGAAGTGTTTTCTGTCCTGATTGCATTTGTGTTGCCAGGATTATGGTTCCATCGTAATTAGGATTTCCTCCGGGCAAATAAGCGAACCCTGCAATAAAAGTTCCGGAAGTTCCGTCATTGCCGTCGATCTTATCAACGACCCAAATATTGTAGTATTGAGTGGGATCCCAACGAATAAGATTTTTTACATTGATCTCGTCTGTACCAACCGTCGTCTTCACATTTACCCCTCCGGAAATGTAATTTGCAATTCCTGACCCGTCTATTCTGTTAATGCCATTTGTAGGATTGCAATTCGGATCGCGTTGAGCAAGCACAAATTGGATTTGTAAATCCCCTGCCCCAACCGTTCCGGGATAAGTTCCGTCATAAACCTGGTTGAGATAATTGATGACTCCCTGGATTTGTACATCAGTGGGATTATAAATCGTTCCAACAGCGCCGCCAGTATGCACAACATGAACTACAACCGGAATGGTGTAAGGAGGGCCACTTAGTATTTTCTGTTTTTCTTTTGAAGGGCTAAGATTATTTTGCTGAATATATTTCCTGAGATTATTCTCATAATTGATCATCTGTTGACGATACACAGGGTCTTCCTTCATCTTTTTATGATGAATCGGATCAAAACCACAAATAGCCTGTGAAAAAGAAAGATAAGAAAATGACAAAGCTAGAGCAGTCAGGGAAAGCTTTAAAATGCTCATTGGCTGGGTTTTTGACAGGATAGCGATTGACAAAATATAAACGCCTAAAACCCTTTTTTAATATATAATTTTTAAAATAAATAGCTTCTGAAGTAAGAGTAAAAAATTAGGAATTTGGGAAGGATGGAAATTACTTTGCAGACAGGAGATAATCCTTCAGATCCCCATAGCTAACTGACATCTTTATGCGCTTTTTTTCTTTGTTCAAGAGCGCCTGAACCGAATCCGGAACTTCTATCTTTTTCTGAATAACCGGTTCAACCTCATCATAAAATTTTACCGGATGGGCTGTTTCAAGGAAAATTCCCTTTTCGTCAGGGAATTGTTCCAGGTATTTTTCCAGTGACAGGTAACCCACTGCTCCATGTGGATCCAAAATATAATGATGATCTGTATAAACTTGCTTGATAGTGATTTTTGTTTCATCATCCGAAATACTATAACTACTCAGTGATGAACGGATGGCATCGAATTTTTTGTGAAACAACTCAAGTACACGAACAAAATTGCTCGGATCGCCGACATCCATTGCATTCGATAAAGTGGGTACTGCTTTTTTAGGTTGATAGTTCCCGTTTTTTAGGTACGAAGGAATAATGTCATTGGCATTACAGGCAGCTATAAAATGTCTAACAGGAAGGCCTGAACGATTCGCCAGCAATCCGGCGCAAATATTTCCAAAGTTCCCGCTCGGAACAGATATAACAGGCGGATGTGTTTTATATTTCCATTGTTGATATGCAAAAAAATAATAAAATTGTTGTGGAAGCCACCTCGCCACATTGATAGAATTTGCCGAGGTGAGAAATATTTCACGATTCAGGCCGGAATCGGCAAATGCCCGTTTTACCAGTTGCTGGCAATCGTCAAAGCTGCCATTCACTTCCAGCGCGGAAATATTTTTGCCCATGGTGGTCAATTGTAATTCCTGCACATCACTCACTTTACCGGAAGGGTAAAGGATTACCACCTTCACTCCTTCAACCCCATAAAATCCACTGGCTACTGCTCCTCCGGTATCACCGGAAGTAGCGACCAACACTGTTATTTGCTGGTCACTATTCCTGGTAAAATAGCCCATACAGCGACTCATAAATCTTGCACCTACATCTTTGAATGCCAATGTAGGTCCATGAAAAAGTTCAAGTGAATAAATTTGATTGCTTAGTTTGACAAGTGGAAAATTAAAATTGATTGTTTCAGAAACAATTTTTTTTAATTCATTGGAAGGAATTGTGTCGCCTACATATGGCTGAATAACTTCATAAGCAATTTCTTCCTTCGGAAGCTGATCAATACTCTTAAAAAAATCATTTTTAATCTGCGGAATAAATTCTGGAAAATATAATCCTTTGTCAGGTGCCTGTCCGCGGATGGTTGCTTCTTTAAAATTTACTTTTGGAGACTGCCCATTGAGACTATAATAATTCATCTTAATTTTAAATTTCAAAATTCAGAAAAGAGTAGAATAAACCAGATCTGTGAATTCCATTGCATCGATTATTTTCTGTTCTCTATTTTCACTCCTTCCTGATTAATTGTTGTTACATACACATGATGTGTCAATCCGATTCTGTTATAAATTTCATGCATTACATTTTTGACATCATTTGCTGTGGGCTCATCCTTGCTTAGCATGAAAATCGAAGGACCCGAACCTGAAATTCCTCCTCCCAATGCGCCAGCGTTTTTGCATTTTTGTTTTATTTCATCAAATCCGGGAATCAGCATGCTTCGAACCGGCTCAATAATTACGTCCTCCATAGAACGGCCAATAAGATCATAATCATTCTTCATAAATCCTGCTATTAAACCACCTATATTTCCCCATTGCCTGATAGCATCTTTTAACAAAACTTCTTTCCGGAGAATTTGTCTCGCATCCGAAGTTCTTACCTCGATCTGTGGATGAACAACGCTGACGTATAACAAAGGAGATGGAATAGGAACAATATCCAATGGAAAAATGGATCTGATCAAGGTAATCCCTCCATAAATGCATGGAGAAATATTGTCTGCATGCTTTACACCTGATGCAACCTTTTCTCCGACCATAGCAAACCGGACCATTTCCTCTCTTGTAAAAATATTCCCCAAAAGATGATTGGCGGCCACAACAGCTCCTGCCGAACTTGCGGCACTTGAACCAATCCCGCTACCTGGTTTAATTTGTTTGTTAATGGTTACTTCAAAACCGATTTGCTGATCTGTTTCTTCGAGTATGGATAACAGTGGCGCCCCGGCCGTATTCTGCGCCGGATCTGCTGGCAAATTGTACCCGTCTGCACTACGAATAATTACCTCCTTTCTGTCGAGCAACTTCACTTCCATAATGTCGCAAGGTTCATTCAGACACATGCCCAATACATCGAACCCACAAACAAGATTTGCAACAGTAGCGGGACTCTTTATTACAATTTCATTCATAAACATGATTTATCCATCGAATTTGTTCTGAACCGAGCTCTTACATGCAAACAGTCATGGTTATACGCTGGCTACCCTGATAATATCGGCAAAAACTCCGGATGCTGTTACTTCAGCTCCGGCTCCGGCACCCTTAATAACGAGTGGCTGGATGGGATAGCGATCCGTATAAAACAAAACTATATTGTCCTTACCATATAAATGGTAAAAATCATGGTCAGGACTGATATGCTGTAATCCTACGCTCGCTTTACCATTTTCATATTTGGCGACAAATTTTAGTTTTTTACCTTCTTCAGCTGCTTCTGTAAACAATCTTTTAAAATGATCTTCTTCTTTTGCCATCGCCTTATAAAATTCATCCACCTGTCCTTCCATGCAGGACTCCGGCATGAATGAACTATTCCTGATATCGTCCATCTCGATTTTTTCACCGGCTTCTCTTGCAAGAATCATAATCTTACGCATGACATCAGTTCCACTCAAATCTAATCGGGGATCGGGTTCAGTGAATCCTTCATCCTGTGCCTGCTGTACCACACTTGCAAAACTTTTTTTCCCGTCATAATTATTAAAGACAAAGTTGAGCGTACCGCTCAATACTGCTTCTATCCGGTTAATTTTATCACCACTTCTCAATAGATCATTCAGCGTACCGATCACAGGTAAGCCTGCTCCCACATTGGTTTCAAAGAAAAAAGAAGCATTGTATTCCCTCGACAGATTCTTGAGTCTTTTATAGTAAACAAACGGTGATGAACAAGCTATTTTATTGCAAGCCACAACTGAAATACTTTTTTGCAATAGCTCATCATAGCATGTTCCCACTTCCTGATTGGCAGTAACATCGACAAAAACAGAATTGCGAAGATTTTTTGAACGGGCGACATGTATAAACTTTTGCAATTCCATTTTATCTCCCGCTTCGAGAGCCTTCTTCCAATGACTCAAATCAATTCCATCGTCATTAAAAATCATTTTCTTGCTGTTAGCAAGGCCAATCACGCGAACCTGTACACGAAGATGCTCCTGCAAATAATTGAATTGTTGCTTTAACTGTTCCAATAGCCTTTTGCCAACATTTCCCGTACCTGCAATAAAAAGGTTCAACTGCTTATGCGTCGTCTCAAAGAATTCTTCATGAAGTATGTTGATCGCTTTTTTTACATCAGCTGTCGCAATGACTGCCGAGATATTTCTTTCAGAAGAGCCCTGTGCAATGGCTCTCACATTTACTCCATTTCTTCCCAACGCCCCGAACATTTTGCCACTAATCCCCGGGTGGCTTTTCATATTATCCCCTACCAGCGCAACAATAGATAATCCTTTTTCGATCACCAGCGGATCAACCTTACCGGTTTTAATCTCGTGGTCAAATGCCCGATCCACAATCTCTTTTGCTTTTGAAACTGATGCTTCCTCGACACCAACACAAATAGAATGTTCAGAAGATGCCTGCGTAATTAGGATTACATTAATCTTTTCGTTTGATAAAGATTCAAATAATCTTTTAGAAAACCCAGGGATACCAACCATTCCACTTCCTTCCAGGCTCAGCAGAGCGATATGATTGATGCTCGTAATGCCACGTATGCTACTTCCATTTTTTGAAGCAACTTTCTCGATCAGGGTGCCCATGTCAGCCGGAGCAAATGTATTCTTAATCCAAACAGGTATGCTTTTAGACATCACCGGTTGAATAGTTGGCGGATAAATTACTTTGGCGCCAAAATGCGATAATTCCATTGCCTCCTGATATGAGATATTAGGAATTACTCTTGCATTTGAAACCAGTCGCGGATCTGCCGTCATCATACCAGATACATCTGTCCATATTTCAACTCTGTCGGCCTGAAGTGCCGCCGCAAAAATGGCTGCTGTGTAATCAGATCCGCCACGTCCCAATGTTGTAGTAACACCATGACTGTCTGAAGCAACAAATCCCGGAACAATAAATAAACCTGTTTTGACAGCAGGAAAAAATGCACTCATTTTTTTGTTGGTCATTTCAAAATCAACTGCAGCATATCCAAATTGCGAATCTGTACTGATCAACTCTCTAGAATCCTTCCATTCATTTTCGATTCCAATTGTTTTAAGTCTTGACGACATGATCTGCGATGATAACAGTTCACCGTAACTGAGAATTTTATCTTTTGTCCGGACAGACAATTCTCCTAAGAGAAAAACACCATTGCAGATATCTTCCAACTCATTGCAACGTTTTTTTACAAGACTCAATGCACTACTCTGGTGAGTAATCGGTATCAGTGATTTGACAGTTTCCAGATGCCTTTGCTCAATGGCTTGAAGTTTTTCTTTGTATGATTCATCTTCAGACGCTGCCAATATACCACACTGTAATAATGCATCTGTGATTCCACCCAATGCCGATACCACCACTATCGTCCGGTCTTTTTTACAAGACTCCCTGATAATCTCTATGACCTTATTTATGTTTTCAGCATTAGCGACTGAAGTTCCTCCGAATTTTAAAACCTGCATTGAATTATATTAATTTAATTGAAGAAAAGATGAATAAATAAATCTGCGTTTATTGAAGCAAAGCCCGATGGATAATATGAAAGATGTAATCCGCTTTAGCGGATTGTTGTAATAGTAATAGTGGAAAACCCTGCAATTGAAAAGACTGTTGAAGGGAGAAGAAAATGAATATATTTTTTTACAGGGAACAATTTTCACTATTAAGAGCCGCTAAGGTAATGAATATTATGAAAAAAATAATAAAAAGGAAGAAATTTTTAATAAAAATGAATTATTTTAGGGCTCTTTTCTATTTATTGCTGCTTGTCATAGTATTCGTTGAACGTTTCTAAATTGTATTAATGAATTACCAGTCATCACAAGGGGGGTTGCAGCAATTCAAAAATCTGGTAGGGATTAAATTTCAGCTTTATAATAGCTTGTTCACATCCCTTCCCTTTCACCGGATTGAAAAAACCGGGATATTGCTGTCCCTGCTTTTAACATTCTGTGAAGAGGGATACAAGAAAAAACAAAGTCCTGAACAGATCATCGAGGATTTTTTCCAAAAGCATACCACTTACACCAATGAGAGGGAAAGAGCGGATATCCTTTTCCGTTTTGTTCAGTATGTGGAAAGGCAGGTGGTACTGTTCGATGCATTGGAAGATGCAGCATTTAAAGATGTGAATGATATGGGAGGTGCCGGAACATTAAAACATCTTTCGTCGGAAGTAATACAATTCAATAAAGAAGATGAATTGAAAACAAAGTTGAAAGATTATTCTGTACGCTTGGTATTAACGGCTCATCCGACCCAATTTTATCCGGGACCCGTATTGGGTATAATAAATGATTTATCAAGAGCTGTAATAGAAAATAATGCGAGCCAGATCAATTTATACATGCAGCAGCTTGGTAAAACGCCCTTCCTTAAAAAACAAAAGCCCACTCCTTATGATGAAGCAATCAGTCTGATCTGGTATCTTGAAAATATTTTTTATCATGCAGCCGGAAGGATTCTTTCCTCTCTTAAAAGCCAATTTCCTGATGCCGTCTCAGAGCATAATGCCATAATAAAAATGGGGTTTTGGCCTGGAGGCGACAGGGATGGTAATCCTTTTGTAAATGCCGATATCACATTGAAAGTAGCTGATGCGCTTAGAGGCGCAATCATCAAATGTTATTATCTCGATGTCAGAAGATTAAAACGCAGACTGACTTTTAAAGGAGTGGACACGATATTAACTAACCTGGAAGAGAAGTTATACAATAATATTTTTGTACCTGGTCACAAAACTGATTTAACAGCACTCGAAATTATTTCAGCTTTGAAGCAAATCAGGGAAATCCTCATCTACCAGCATAACAGTTTATTCCTTTACATGGTAGACAACCTTCTTAGTAAGGTAAATATTTTCGGTCTTCATTTCGCCACCTTGGATATTCGACAGGACAGTTCTGTACATACAAAAGTGATTAGGGTCATTTCAGAAAAAGAAAAATTATTATTTCCTGAAAACTTTATCGCATTATCCTCAGATGAAAAAATCAAATTTCTCACAGAACTAAACTGTCAGATCAATCCTGACGAATATGAAGACAAGCTGGTCAAGGACAGTATCCAAACTATTTCCGCCATCAAAACAATCCAAAGATTTAACGGTGTGGAAGGTTGC
>Ga0335085_10003187_pt1 | contig 28937 bp, 22 predicted proteins | sample Lox_Sample_45_FD_206712 | JGI IMG/M metagenome (GOLD analysis project Ga0335085, IMG submission 206712) | Soil microbial communities from Loxahatchee National Wildlife Refuge, Florida, United States - Lox_Sample_4.5 | ecosystem: Environmental > Terrestrial > Soil > Wetlands | place: USA... | reverse complement strand
TGGTCGGGTAAGGGAGCGACGTTGCCGCCACTCCCTCCCCTAAGAACCGGACGTGAGACTTTCGCCTCATCCGGCTCAAGCCGCTACAAAGCCCCGCGTGAGCGGAGCCGACTTCACGACGGTTTAATCCCGGCTTGCTGGCGGGTAATGCCGAACTGCTTGTGGAACGCACGTTCCGCAAAGTAGTCCTGCCACTGCGGGTCGAACGGATTGGCATGCTTCCGGATTTTGACATGACGCCGGATTTTGGTTTCGCCCGCATACACCAGGCGCAGCCAAACGGGTTTGCCGTCCGGGGTTTGCTTTTCGGTCTTGCACGCAAACGTCCAAGCTCGATTGCGCAGGGTTGGGAAGCAGTGCTTTTTAACCCAGTCGCGTGATTTCTTGGGATGTCTGCGTCTGGCCCACTGCCAGAGTGCCCGCCAGATTTCATGGTCCATCCGGTCGAACGTTTCCTTGGCCGCGCAATGTTGATGGTAGTTGGCCCAGCCACGAATGACCGGGTTCAACAGGCCAATCAACAATGTTTGGCTGACGGATTTGTTCCCTTCGATAATTCCACGGACTTTCTCCATCAACGCGTGCGTGTTTTTCTTCGACGGTTTCACCAAGGGCTTGCCGTCGTATTTGCGGAGGTTTTGTCCGAGGAAGTCGAACCCCTCGTCCATATGGGTGATGCGTGTCTTGTCGGCTGAGAGCACCAGCCCTCGTTCCTTCAAGAACAGTTCCACCAAGGGACGGACTTCATTTTCCAGCAGCTCTTTCGAGACGCCAGTGATAATGAAGTCATCCGCATATCGAACAAGATTAACCTTGGATCGCCAGATTTTGCCCTCCTTCCACTTCTCCCTGGAGAAGTGTTCTGACAGCCGTTTTTCCAGTCCGTCCAAGGTCAGGTTCGCCAGCGTAGGCGAGATAATGCCGCCTTGCGGCGTGCCCGCCTCCGTGGGGAACAGGGTTCGATTTTCAATGTAACCGGCCTTCAACCATTTCTGGAGCACTGCTTTGTCCGTGGGGACATGCTGGAGCATCCATTCATGGCTGATGTGGTCGAAGCAGCCTTTGATGTCGCCTTCCAGCACCCACTGTGGCGAGCAACCCCGGCATAGTGTGTTGAAACACTGTTGGAGCGCGTCCGCGGTGGAGCGTTTCGGTCGGAAGCCGTAGGAATTCGGATCGGCGGTAGTTTCCGCGACGGGTTCCAGTGCCAGCAGATACAACGCCTGCATGGCACGGTCTTTCATCGTGGGAATGCCCAGCGGTCTTTGTTTTCCATTGGCTTTCGGGATATGGACGCGGCGCAAGGGCAGCGGTCTGTATCCACGACGTTGCAACGACCCGATGGCCTTGAGTCTGGCCGCCGGAGTTGTCCAGTTGACGCTGTCCACTCCCGGCGTTCGCTTGCCTTGATTTTCCGTTACCCGTTTCACGGCCAAGGCTTTGCCGGAAAACGAGCAGGTCAGCAGCCGTTGCAAGGCTTTCACCTTGCCCCAGCGGCCTTCCCGTGTTGCCTTTACGATACGTGCTTGCAGCCTCCTGACTTGGCGTTCACACTGGGGCCAGTCCACCTGATCCCAGCGCGCCGCCTTGCCAGAGGACGCACACATGGATGAATCCACGTTCATTTGCTTTTCCTCTTGTGAAGGTTCTACGAGTTCTCTCGTAACGATTGACCAATGCTGGAAGTCGGCCCGCTTGCGCGGCGGGGTTGAAACCGCAACCCTTATCCGTCCGATTACAGGACGGCCTTGGCTTTCTCCAGCGTTCCTCTGCCCGCCACTCCCGCAGCCTACCTTGCGGTGTGCCTGCCTCAACGAGGCGGAATGTCGGGTTTACCATGTTCCTCTCAAACAGCGATGGATGATTTAGCCCCTGCCTGCTACACCGGCAGTCGCGGTGTCCGTGTGCCCGCATGCTGAAGACGGGCAGCCTGACTGCTTACCGTTTTGGTTGGAGCCTGTCAGCGTCTTTGGCTCGTTACATTTGACGATGCTTGCGGCAGTTCACCTGGGTTGGGCGTGTCATCCAGTCTAGCCCTCCGACCGCCTTGACGCTGGCAGTCACGGAGATGTCCTCACGGCCATCTCCACACCCGGATGGGTGAGGTACGTTGTCTCGGCAGCTTCCGACCTGACCGTTACCAGTCGCGCCGGTGCCGATAGACTCTGCGGACGGAACCGCAGGTTTGTTTACGATGTGTCCACAACAAACAACTGTTCGAGCGACCTCATGTCGCATTCAGTGAAACTGTCAGTGAACGCATTAAAAAATAGTGAAAAATTCTCGCGAGTAATGGCGAATTATCCTTGTAAATACAGGGCTTTATGTGATTATATTGGCATCTGAATCGGTGACTTAGTCCGATTCCGACCCTCGCCTCCAAACTGAAGCAGTTGGAACTGTGCGGTTTGGGATTCTTCCACAGATGAGTGCCAGCGGAAGAGCCAGCACGATTTAACTCTGGCCTGCCCTGCGTAACTCCCACCTGCTCCTTACCGGAGTCGAGATCAATTGTCGTAACCTCATCACTGCCAACACAGTTATGAGACAGCGATACAGACTCTACAAGCGGAAGAAGGGCGGACGGTACTACATTCACGACGACGCAACCGGCAAGCAGGAAAGCCTTGGCACCAGTGACCGCACCACCGCGCTGCGGCTGTTCCATTCACGCGCGGAAGCTGACAAACAACCCGCTATCAATCTGCAAATCGCCCGGGCGTATCTAGCGGCTAGCGACCCAGCAATTTCCATTCGCAATTGGCAATTCGTCATGGATGAAATGGTCAAGCTCAAGCAGGACGAAACCCAACGCCGCTGGAAAACCGCCATCAAAGATAAAGCCTTTGACGGCCTTCGGAATTTGCCGCTTTTGGAAACGCGCCCGGAACATTTTTTGCGGGTGCTGGAAGCAGGAAAAGTTTCGACGAATGTTTATCTGCGCCGCATCCACAATTTTGCGCTGGACATGACTTGGCTGCCGTGGCCGGTGCTGCCGAAGAAGCGATGGCCCGAGATCCAGTTCAAGGAAAAGCGGGCCATCACATGGGAGGAACATCAGGCGCTTATCATCCGTGAACTCAATCCCGAACGCAAGGCATTCTACCAACTGGCCTGGCACCTGGGCGCGTCGCAAACCGATCTGGCATTTTTGGAAGCCGAAAATGTGGATTGGGAAAATCACGTCATCAGTTGCGCACGCAAGAAGACTGGCACAGTGGCTATTATGCGCTTTGACGACGATGTAGCCGAGATCCTTCGGGATTTGCCGAACACCGGCCCCTTGTTTCCTTATTTGCGCGCAGTTCGCGCGGGCGACCGAGCCACCGAATTCAAGCAACGCTGCAATGGCGTCGGCGTCAAAGGTGTTACCTTGCATTGCTACCGCTATGCCTGGGCGGAGCGGGCAAAAAAGGCTGGCTATCCCGAACAGTTTGCAATGGAAAATTTGGGGCAAAACAGCAAGGCGGTTCACCGCGCCTACTCGCGCAAGGCCAAAGTGGAACTGCCTTCGCTGGGTGAATACGAAAAGCGGCGCAAGGCATTCGCCAGCGGCAGCGGAGTTGAACCTGTGGCGCAAGCCATCACTGCCTGAGGGAGGCCACCATGCAATCCTGCCAAATCAAAGCCCTTGAATTGGAATGCTCGGCGTTGAAGCGTCTCGATGACTTCAATGCCGAGCACGGGCTTATCATTATCACCGGCATCATCTGCTTACTGATCATCCTGTACATTTGGGTGCTGGCCGGTGGATTTCGACGACGGCTCAAGGGGTCTGCATGCGGCGTAACCCCCGTGATTATCATTCAATCGCCAACACGACGGCGAGACGAACGGGATGAGTTTGACTCGTATCCGCCATTGCGCGATTGGCGGCGATGTGACTGTTGTGAGGATGATAGGGACTGATATCGGGCAATACACGCGCCCGGCTAACCCCGATACAGCAGCGGGACGGCAGCATGGGTGTGCAACTGCGAGTCCAGCGCCCGCGAACTGTCATGCACGAAGGCGGCCGCCACGAGATTGCCGGTCATCCGATCTTTTTGGTTGCCTTGCTTTCGTATGCGCGTCGCGGCGAAGGCTCCAGTTCGCGGAACCAATTCTGGCCGCCTCTTCATGCGCTCCAATCAACCGCTGATCTTCCAGTGTCACTGCCAGCACCGAAACGGATTTGGGCGCGGAGCAGGTAAAAACTGAATGGATTTGTGAATGATATTAGCGACTTTGTCGCTCAACACCCCGGCTGGATCAAAACACTTGATGCTGGCGCTCTGACTCTGGCACTTGCCTATATAGCTGAGCTCCATCACGCTTGAGTGACAGGGTTCTTGAAGTCAAACTCCGGCTACGGGTACGTCAGGCGATAGAACCGGGTGTTGGCGCCGGCTGTCGTAATGTCCTGATATTCCCAAAGACCACCGGCATCGGTCGTCACAGAATCAAGTGGGCTGAAGGTGCCCGGAACGAGGTTGGGCGAAGTCAGGAGCGTGTGGTTGGCGAGTGGAATACCCACTCCCAGGAGCGTGACTGGACCGCCAATTGGCGCATCGATGGAGGTAATTTTCAGGTACGGCTCACTGGCCAGGCGCGCCACGCCAAAGAGGCCGTTAGCCGAGCCGACCAGCACCGCCCGCCCGATTTGATCCAGCGCCAGAGCCGTGGCGCTGTCATAACCGTCCTCGAAATCCAGAAGCACCTTGCCACCGATGCCATAGGAGGCGTCGAGCGAGCCGTCGGGGTTAAAGCGCGCGGCTGCGTATTTGGCGAAAACGCCTTGAGAAGAAAGGGCCGAAACGACGATTTTGCCGTTCGGCATTACCGCGACGGACGTGGCATAATCATCGCTTCAACCGATTTCAGTTGTGGCTTTTCCACCGACGCCGAACGAATTGTCCAGCATGCCGTCGATGTTGTATCGCGCAAGGGCCACGTAACCGATGCCGCCGCTGATCAGTTGGCCCGCGACAACCACTTTGCCGTCCGTTTGCAAGGCCAGACCGTAACCGTAAGCCATCCCGCCGCTGAACGCGGTGGAGACTTTCCCGAATGAACCGAACGAGTTGTCCAGCGAACCGTCCTCGTTGAACCGCACCAGCGCGAAATTCGTGCTGGAACCAGTCGTATAACCCGCCGCGACAATTTTTCCATCGGGTTGAACCTGGATGCTGCGGGCAAAACAGTCGTTGAAGCCCGTGAAGCTGATAGTGACCTTCCCGGTGCCGTTAAAGGAGCTGTCCAGCGTGCCGTTGGTCTCGTATCTGACAACGGCAAACTCATTGAGAGGAAAAATGACGCTCGAACCAGCCACAACGATTTTTCCGTCAGGCTGAAGTGCGACGGCGTTGATGACATCGTTCTGGCCACCCACAGTTGTGACGACCTGACCGCCGCTGCCGAACGCGGCATCCGGCGTGCCATTGGCCATGTAACGGGCGAGCGCAAACGAGCGGCTGCTTAAACCGGGACCAGCCCAGCCGGCGGCAACGATTTTGCCATCCGCCTGGATCGCCACGGCGTCGGCGATGGCATTGGTATTACCTATCCTGGTCTGCACACGCGCATTCGTGCCGAAAGTCATGTCGAGCGAGCCGTCCGAGTTGTAGCGCACGAGCCCAAAGAGGTCAAAAGCAGTGTCGCTGTAACCGACAATAACGATTTTGCCATCCGGTTGAATCCCAACACCCTGCGCCCCCGAGTAACCGGAGACATCCGCTGTCACTACTCCATTATTGCCGAAGGAGGTGTCCAGCGAGCCGTCGGAGTTGAACCGGGCGGCAGCATAGGCGACGTTGTAAAGGTCGCTCGTGTTGATCGAACTGTAGCCGCCGAGTACCAGCTTGCCTGCTTGCACCGTCAAGGCTTCCGCTTCATCAGAGTCGAGCGGGCCGAAGGAGAACGTCGTCTTGCCGGTGCCGCTGCCAAACGTAGTGTCCAGCGAGCCACTGCCTGTATACCTGGCCAGGCCAAAGTAAGCGGCGGTGGAGCTGCTACCGCCGCCGGTGACCGTGATTGTCCGCGCTCCAAGGCCTGCTCCTTGAACAAAAACGCCCGTTGCATAGGCGTCCGTATCGGTGGAAGTAAACCGGTCTTTGAGGATTCCTGTGCCGTTGAAGGAAGTATCGAGCGTACCGTCCACATTGTAACGAACAATGGCATAAACCGTATCAAACGAGTTGTTGAAACAGCCGCCCACCACGACGAGTTTGTCGGGGATTGAGAATATCGGATCCCCGAGTTGATATCCAATCGCCGCGGGGTAGTTCCCGACGTACCCAGGTATCGAAGTCAGCACAATTCCCGTGCCGCCAAAGGAAGTATCCAGAACACCGTTGGTGGTGTAGCGCAGGACGGCGAACGCGGTTACTTCCATGCCGGATCCAGCTACGACATAACGACCGGCGGGATCGATGAGCAACGCCTTGGCACCCTGATAACTACCGCCGGGGGGGTCTGTTATTACCGTGCCGCCGCTTCCAAACGAGCCATCGAGCACGCCATTTGTGTCGTAGCGAGCAAGCGCAAAATTGGTGCCACTGTAACCCGCGGCCACGATTTTCCCGTCCGCCTCAATTTGCAGGGCGCCAATGCCCGAAGACGTGCCAAAATCCGTGAGCACCTCTCCACCCGAACCGAATGATGTGTCGAGCGAGCCATCCGGATTGTAACGCGCAAGGGCGAAGTCGGAATAAACGGCGTCGGCGTTGACCCAACCGCCAGCGACAATTTTCCCGTCCGCCTGGACCGCCACGGCAGTGGCACTGGCGCCTTCGGCAAAATCCGTTATCGGGTCAAATGGCGTGAATACCGCGCCGCCTGTGCCAAAGGAAGTATCCAACATGTTGTTCGTGTCGAACCGCACGATTTCAAACTCATAGAAAAAATTTGCCGTATCTGCCTGCCCCGCCAGAACCAGCTTGCCATCCGGCTGCACCGCCGCCGCGTAACTGAATTGCTCGCCGCCGGGGAAGCCGACGCGGGACATCCCGCTGCGGGCAAAAGTCAGATCCAGGTTGCCAGAAGCGGCATAAGGGGCATTTGATACAACCGGCAACGCGAACAACTCCGCGCTGGCCAAATAACCGGAACCATTCCCACCGGCGGCCAGCACCTGGCCGTTGGCCAGCAACGTTGCGGTAAAATCCGCGCGAGGCGTATTCATGGAGTCCGTCACAGTCCAGGTTCCCGCGATAGGATCAAAAATTTCGGCGGCGGACTGGACTCCGGAACTGTTGTCTCCACCGGCGACCAGGACCTGTTTATTGGGCAGCAGGCTGGCCACGTGAAACTCCCGGGCTGTGTACATTGACCCGGCGGGCGTCCAGTCGCCTGTGCTCGGGTTGTAAATCTCGGCGCTGGCAAGAAAAACACCGTTGCTTTCCCCTCCAGCCACCAGGACCGAACCGGATTTCAGCAAGGTCGCCGTATGTCGATAGCGCGCAGTCTCCATCGGATTCGCCAGGCTCCAGGTGCCGCCGGTGGGGTCGTACACTTCAACGCTGTTGGTGGAATCAAAGTCGGCGCCGCGCCCCCCCCGTCGCGAGCACTTTGCCGTTGGCCATCAAAGTTGCCGTGTGACCGTAGCGCACGACATTCAACGGGCCGCTCAGGCTCCAGGTGCCGCTGGCAGGGTCATACACCTCTGTGCTGGAAAAACCACTGTTGCCGTTGTCTCCTCCGCAAACCATGACTTTTCCGTTTGGCAGCAACGTCGCCGTATGGTCGCCGCGCGCCGTGTTGAGGCTGCCTGTATTGGACCACGTGCCGCTGGCCGGGTCGTACAATTCCGCGCTGTTGGTCGGGACAACTGCTTTCAGATTGGCATCAAAATGGAAGCCACCTGCCACCAGCACCTTGCCATTGGCCAGAGTTGTCGCCGTAAAAGAATAACGCGGCGCGCTCATCGAACCGGTGGTGCTCCAGACTCCGTTGGTCGGATTATAAAGCTCCGCCTCGTTGGTAAAGCCTGCCGGGGTTGAGCCACCGGCAACCAACACCCAGCCATTGGCCAGTAACGCTGCCGCGTGCTGATCCCGGGCAATCTTCATTGAACCCGTCAAGGACCAGTCAGACGCGAGTACGGTTGAAACTGGCAGATTGGGAAGCAAGAGCGCCAGAGCCAAGGCGGCGCGAACGAGGGATTTTTGGATTTTGGTTCTCATGGTTTGCACGTCCTGCGGTTCGAGGTACGAAGTCAAATCGTCATGGATAAGACAGTCGGTAGAAACGAATGCTTGCCTGGGCTGCGCTGGTGTCCTGGTATTGCCAAAAGCCGCTCGCGTCGGTCGTTACAGATGCCAGCGGATTGAAACTGCCCGGCGCAAGGTTGGACGAAAATTGCAGGGTGTTGCTCGTGGCCGGAACACCGAAACCTTGCAGGGTTACGACGCCATTGCTGGGCCCGCTTATGGACGCAACCTGCAAAATCGGGTCGCTGGTCAGCCGAGCGACGCCAAAAAGTCCATTGGCATTTGCCCCAAGAATGGCGCGTCCGATTTGATCCAGGACAAGCGCGTTGACGCTGTCGCTTCCGTCCGCAAAACCGATGATGGTTTTTCCACCGCTGCCGAAAGAGCTGTCGAGGGAGCCGTCTGGATTGTAGCGGGCAATCGCACATTGGAAAAACACGGGCTGCTCGCTCCAGCCCGCAGCGAGAATTTTTCCATTCTGCAGTTCGGCGACGGCGAAGGCGATGTCGTTGCTGACGCCAAACTGCGTGGTGACTTTCCCGCCCATGCCGAAGGAAGTGTCCAGCGTTCCATTGGTCAGGTAACGGGCGAGCGCGAAGGCATTCACTCCGCCAACCGTTGCGGAGCCCGCAGCCAGTATTTTGCCATCGGATTGAATCGCGACAGCCTGAGCAGCGCTGATGCCGCCACCAAAATCCGTGGTGACGGCGCCCGAAGAGCCGAAGGTTGTGTCAAGCGCCCCGTTCGTCAGGAAACGCACGAGGGCAAAATTGGTATTCGAGCCGACCTCGGCATAGCCGGCTGCGATGATCTTTGCGTCGGGTTGAATGGCAATGCCGTACGCGTCGCTCTCACCGCCCGCGACGAGGGTAGTCACTTTACCAGTGCCGCCAAAGGAAGTATCCAGCGCTCCGTTGGTAGTGTAGCGCACGACGGCGAAGTAGTCGTACAGACCTTGAAGGCTTCTGCCTGCAGTCACGATTTTGCCATCCGGTTGAAGCGCCAGGGCGAACGCGACATCATCCTGGCCGACCGGGGTCATCACTTTACCGCCGCTGCCGAAGGAAGCGTCCAGCGAGCCATTCGTGGTGTATCGCGCGAGGGCGAAATCAGTGAGGGCGCTTTCGTAGCCAAACTTCCCGTTGTCAACATCGCCGGCAGCGACAATTTTGCCGTCCGGTTGAACTTGCACGGCCAGGGCGTTGGCGGCATTGGTGGGGTTGAAGATGGTGGTCACCTTCCCGTTCAACCCGAAGGCACTATCGAGCGAACCGTCCGGATTGTATCGCGCCAGCGCGAAGCCCGCCGTAAAAAGATTGTAGCCGGCACCGACGATTCTGCCGTCGGGCTGAATTGCCAGTCCACGAACGGCAGAGCTGGAGCTACAAACGTCCTCAGTCGTCACGCCGTTTGCGCCGAAGGAGGTATCGAGAATACCGGCTGAAGTGAACCGGGCTTCTTCGGGGACAAAGCGAAAGCCGTTGTCATCCCTCCCGAGATTGCAGGCGAGTTCATATTCCCCCGAGTTCACGGTCATCGCGAGCACTAAATTCAGACCGCCGCTCGCCACTACCGGCAGAGTCGCCTTGCCAGTGCCCGAGGGTCCGAACGAGGTGTTAAGCGAGCCGCTTGCGGTTATTTGAGCCATGCCCACATAATTACTGCCGGTAGCTCCCACATGCCATCCGGCTACAGTAATTTCCGGAATGAGTCCTCCAGAAGCGGAAACGGCAAAACCGTAATTGAGTCCCGAATCGCTCGAATACGTACCAGTAACGGTGCCACCATTTGTGCCGAAACTGTTGTCAAGGGTACCATCCAGATTGTACCGGGCGAGGGCAAAAACGTCCGAAGAACCCGAGCTACCGGCGTTGCCGGCAACGACAATTCTGTTCGGGCGGTGAATGATGGAGTCTCCAAATTGAACGCTGACGGCGCTGGCGTAGGTGAAGGAATACCTTGGGATAGGAGTCAAGACGATGCCGGTGCCGCCGAAGCTGGTGTCGAGCGCACCGTTGGTAGCATAGCGGACAACGGCAAAATCAGCTCCGGCGTCACCCACTCCGACTGTGACATAGGGTCCGTCCGGTTGGATGGTCAAGCCGGTGGCTCCATTGAAAGTCAATCCGCCACCGGTATCGGTCATCACGTATCCGGTGCTGCCAAAAGAAGTATCGAGCACTCCGTTGGTCGTGTAGCGAGCGATGCCAAAATCGTTGTTGATCGATCCGGCGACGACAATGGTTCCATCCCCCGGCAGAGCAATGGCGGTTGCGGCCGCCTGGTTGAAGCCAAAGGGAACGGCCACTTGTCCGCCAGTGCCAAAGGAAGTATCGAGCGTGCCGTTGGTATTGTAACGCGCCAATGCAAAGACCTCCGCTGCGGCCGTATCCGCCCAGCCTGCGGCGACGATTTTGCCATCGGATTGAATGGCGACCGCCGTGGCCGCGGAGCCGAAGTCGCCGTCAGTCGTATTGAAGGAAGGCGGGCTGAAGCCCGTAATCACGACTCCTCCGGCGCCGAACGTTGGGTCGAGGGCATTGTTTGTGCCGAAACGCATAATCTGGAATTCGGAAAGCCCGCCGGCGGTGACGCCTCGGCCGGCGAGGACCAGTTTGCCGTCACTTTGCACGGCCTCGGCGTAAACATTTTGCGATGCTCCGCCGAAACCGACGAGAGATTCGCCGGTTCCGTTGAAAGTGAGATCCAGACTGCCGAACGCCGAGTTTGCGTGCGGGAGCGGGAGGCTGAGAATTGAAAGGACGAGCGTCGTGAGCGCAGTCAGTGAGAAAGCAAATTTCGGCTTCATATCCTCAATGCGCAATTTCGCGACTAAAAGGATCAACCGCGTGACAAGATGATTTTCAGGGCGATTGGACCCGGTAAAATCTCCGAGGGAACGACAAGATGTTCGAGTCGTTGAAGAAAAAGAACCCTGAACTGTTCGCGGACGCGGTGCCGATGTTCACCCAGTTGGTGGTGGCCAGGTTAGTATTGGCCAGGATGGTGTAAGTAGCATTGGTAGCGCCGGTGCCGAGGAGTTGGACCGCCGTCGGCGGCAAAGACAGGATGCCCGTCAGAGTTCCCGGCGCATTGACGCGCGTCACGAGCACGTTTTTGTTGCCGGAGCCGGCGCGGTAACTGATGGAAAAATATTGCCCGCCGGCCTGGAAAACCGCGCCTTCGGGCAGTTCGGAAAAGGTGCCGGCGATCGGGCCCGTGCCTTGATTGACGAGAATAAGAAACGCCGCCCCCACACTGGCGGAGAAATTGGGCTGGAGATTGAGCGTGGCACCATTCAAGTTAATGCTGCCGTTCACCTGCAACTGGCCGTAACCGCTCCCGGGAATCGGGCCGTTCAATTCGGATTGAAACGCTGCGCCCGAGGCAATTGTGAGATCACCCTGAATGTGGAAAACGCCGGGACCGTCGCCGGGCTTGAGTGTGCCGCCGTTCATCGTGACGGTGCTGACGGTTCCCGTGCCTTTGAGGAGCCCTCCGTTGACGGTGAACGAGCCGTCCGTGAATGAGCCGTCCACTTGCAAAGCGCCGTTGTCCACGACCACAGTACCCACGTAAGCGTCCATAGTCGTGCCCGTATAAATGAGCGCGCCGCCGCCTTCTTTGCTGATGGTCCCGCTGCCGGCGAAGCTGTCATCCAGCACGAAAGTGCCGCCGGATTCGACGTCAAGAGTAACAGAGCCGGCAGTGGCGATGTCGAGGAAGCAAGAGTTCGTGCCGGCAGGAGCGCTGTTACTGATGCTGTCGCTAATGGTGAGGGCATTGCCATAGAGCATGTAATTGCTGCCGGAGAACAAAAGCGATGACAGCGTTGTGCCGGACGCCAGATCATTCGTCATTGGCGGAATGGGAATTGGGTCCAAAAAGCTGTCGTAGGCAGTCCACTGATATGGAGAGAACACCACTGAGCTTCCGCTGGTTGGCGCCGTGCCTTGCGCCCAGTTGTTAGTGACAGACCAATAGGCTGCTCCATATCCGCCCGATGCACCCGGAGAGCCTTTCCATAGGGGAAAGGGACTTGCGGAGAGGTGCGAACCGTCGAGAGTGTGACGCCGTTGGTGTCGTATATAACTGCCACCGATGAGCCGTTGGTCAGGTCATCGATGCAATTCGGAGGCAGACCTTCAAAGAAGCTGTTTGTTGTAATTGAATAGGGAATGTCGGAGGCTTTGTCGAGCACCCGAAAGGAATCGCCGATTTGGGGTGTATAGTCCCATTGCACCGCCAGGGATTCCGAGCTGCCGAACTCAACCTGAGCCAAAGTGTAATTGCTGTAAACGAGGAGCTGGCTGTAGCCAGTGCCGGGGGTTGTGCCGTTTACCTTTATTTGAAGAGCCCCGGCAGCAAAGAAGGATTGATTGCAGACAAAGCTAGCGCATTGTAATATTCCGGGCGCACCGTTGTCGCCGGGAGTGCAGGTGTCGAATCCACCCTGATATAAATACAGCTCAGAGGCAAATCCGGTTCCGGAAACATTGGCGGAGCCCTCCAATGTACCATCCAGTTCGACCAGACGGGCTGCGCCATCCAGCACAAACGTGCCCTCGCCGACTTGCACATAAGCGTTGCTCGCGAGGCCACCCATCAGGAACGTGCCCTGGCCCAGGTTCACGTCAAAATAGTTGGTGGGCGGGATTGTGGCGGCACTGGAGAAGGTGAGCGTGCCCGTGTTTGTTTTTACGAGACTGAAGTCTGGCTGATCAAGGGTGGAGTTGATCAAAGTTCCACTGAAAGTCGTGTTACCTGTTCCGTTCACGATGAGTTGATAACCGTGGGTATCGATAAGATTTCTGAGGTTCAGCGCGTGTGAGGCAGTAAAGGGCCCGTTCGCGCCGAGAGTTATGTTGAAATAGACATTTCCTGCCAGAGCCATGATGCCGATGCCGGCGGCCGACTCGGCAATGCCGTTGGAAAGGACGACGCGATTTCCACCGAGGGAAAAATCCTGGCCGGAGGCGGTGTTGATGGTGATTGAGCCGAAGGGGGTGCCGTCGGGGAAATTGTTGCGATTCGTGCTGTTGCCGGCCATGCTCACGCCGTTGAAGATGAGGCTGTCTCCGGGAGAAGGCGCGACGTCGCCCTGCCAGTTGGCGGCGGTCATCCAATTGTTGTCGGCGCCACCACCTCCGGTCCAAGTGCGATTTGCCGCGAAGGAGGTCAAGGGCGTCAGTAAACCGCAGGTCAGCGCCAGAACTGACGAAAGGCTCTCGAACAATCCTTGCAATTTCGGCTTCATGTCCTCAATGCGCAAATTCGCGGCAAAAAGGATCAATCAATCGAGGGATTTCGGAAACGAATTGAGGCCGCGGCACGCCTGCGGTCAGGATTAACGAATGCTTGAAGACTTAGCGTGAAGACTCGATTTCGGCCAGCAGCCACGCTTTGGCGTAAGTCCAATAGCGCTTGGCGGTTGGTTCGGAAATTCCGAGGAGTTTGGCCGCCTCGGCGTTGTTCAAGCCGACGAAATAACGCAATTTCACCAGCTCCGCTTTGACGCTGTCGTGGGATGCGAGTTTTTCGAGCGCCTCGTGCACGGCAAGCATTTCGTCATCCTTGGCGGCGGCGGCGATTTCGAGTTCCTGAATATTCAATCTTTGGAGGCCGCCGCCGCGGCGCTGGGCATGACGGCGGCGGGCATTATTGATGAGGATGCGGCGCATGGCTTCCGCGGCAGCGCCAAAGAAGTGGGCGCGACCCTGCCATTTCACGTCTTCGTTGCCGACCAGCGCGAGCCAGGCTTCGTGGACCAGAGCGGTCGGCTGAAGAGTGTGCTCCTGCGCCTCGTGACCTATTTTTGAAGCGGCCAATTTGCGAAGTTCATCATACACCAATGGGAGAAGTTCCTCGGCGGCCTGTGTATTGCCTTCTTGAATCGAGCCGAGAATGCGGGTGACATCGCTCATGGTCTTACACGCGCCCAGTGGGTGGCCCTAGTATGGCAAAAATTTTCTTACTGTCAAAACGAAGAGAAACTGTGTTCACTCGCCTCTTTAGTAGCGAACGCGGCAGCGGGTCGCAGACCCGCGCTGCGGTCGGAGATGATTCGCTCTCAGCCGTCATTGGAATCATCCATTCAATGTTTCGCGTTCGATTTTCAATTTCGGGGTTCACGGCGAAGGCGTCCCGGTCTCGAGTCTGGCCAAGGCTGTGGCTTCGGCGTTGCGTGTGGCATGCCAGACGCGGACTCGTCCATCGGCGCTCCCCGCCGCCAGAGAATAGCCATCAGGCGAAAATGCCACGGCGCGGATGCCCGAATCAAAGCCGACAAGTCTCATGCGTTCCTGGCCCGTTGCGGCATCCCAAAGCCGGACGGTCCGGTCGTCACCTCCGGTGGCGACGGTGTTGCCATCAGGCGAAAACATTATTCCGTAAATCGTGGCCGTATGTCCTCTCAGGGTTGCGTGCAATTGCTTTGATTCAAGGTCCCAGAGATTGATGACGCCACCATCTCCGCCCGTTGCCAGGAGTTTCCCGTCCGGAGAGAACGCGAGGGCACGAGTCTCAATGTATCCAGTGGTGACTTTGAGAACGTTGACGAGGCGGCCAGTAGCGGCATCAAGAAGGAAAATCTGAGTGAAGCGGCTGGCAGCGGCGAGTGTTTTTGAGTCGGGCGAAAAGGCGATAGCGCTGAATCCGGTGCCCACATGATTAATCCCTGCTGTTGACCATAATGAGTGCAGGGCATCATCCGGATCCCAGACCCTCAAAATAGGGTCGTCAAATCCTGCCGAAGCGACGCGGCGTCCATCTGGCGAGAAGGTGACAGCGCCGATCCAACTGGTGTGGCCCGCAGCCGCGCCCAGCATGCGACCAGTGTCGAGGTCCCACAATCTGACGACGGAATCATTTGTCCCGCCTCCCAACAGGAGAGTTTTTGCGTCGGGAGAAAGAGCCCCGGACCTGGCAGGCCTGGCCAGAACCCGGCGGCACTCACCAGAACGCAGGTCAATTGCCGAAGCGCTTTGCATGGTGATGGCAAAAACGGTTTGTGCATCCTGCGTGAAAGTGAGGGATACGAGTTCGTCCCGGCCAGCATTGGTTTGAACCTGGAATTCGTTGACGAGTTTTGCTTCGGCATCTACCCGGCTTTGCGCCGCGTTCCACAGCTTGATGGACCCGTCGTTTGCCCCGGAAGCGAGGGTGTTGCCGTCGGGAGAGGAGCCGACACATAATGCTGAATCGAGATGTTCTCCGATAATTTCGCTGTTGGCATCGAGGTTGCCGTTCGTTGTCACTGACCAGATGCGCACGGAACGATCGCTATCCGAAGAAGCCAAAGTGTTGCCTCGCGGAAGGTAGGCGAGCGAGGTGATGGCGGGGGAAAAGAGATTCAATTCTGAGCGGTGTTGGCCACTCGCCGTTTCCAGGAGGCGGAAAGTCTTCCAGCCGGCTAAGGCCAGAGTTCTGCCGTCGGGGCTGAAGGCGAGAGTTTCGGCAGCGACATCTTGCCACTCCTGCTTCGGAGGTTGTTGAGTGACGTCCCAGAGTCTTACGACTCCATTATCGGCACCCCAACCTGACGCGCTCGCGAGACTTCTGCCGTCCGGCGAAAAGCCGAGTGCGACAATTGAATCCCTGGCAGCGGGAAGGCTGGCTTGGAGTTTGTCTGAGGTCAGGTCCCACAGCCTGAGCATCCCGGAGTCCGGCCCCACGCCGGAACCGCTGGCCAGCATCCGGCCATCAGGTGAGACCGCCAGAGACGTGACCCTGCCCAGGTGTCCCGAGAGCGTGGTTCGAAGCGCGCCGGTCTTGACGTTCCACAGCCTGATGAGAGAGTCGTGTCCGGCAGCAGCCAGGGTGTTTCCGTCCGGAGTAAATGCGATGGCGTCTATTGCTGCGCTCGATTTTGTTCTCAAGACGAATTTCTCCCGAACCAGAGAGAGATCCCATATTCGAACCGTGCCATCCTCGCCTGCTGACGCCAGCATTGCCTGCGTGGGCGAGAAGCTTAGGGCATTTACGGGTCCGGCGTGGCCGAGTAGCGTGCCGCGTAGCCGCGCGTTGCACAAGGCGGAAAGGTGATACCACTCAAAGGTGCGCAAGTCCTCCGCCGCCGTACGCGGGCGTTGGGTTTCGAGCACTTCCAGCGCCCGGCCCGGCTGTCCCGACTGGAGTGCCTCACTCGCGAGATTGATCTGCGCGGCATAAAGACGCCGCCGCGCCAGTAGTTCCGCTTCGAGGGCGCGTTGCTGCTGGCGTCGGGCGTCATCGGCGTTCTGTTGGGCGATTTGCGCTTGACGCCTGGCTTCCGCGCCCGACTGCTCGGCTTGCTCGCGAAGCTGGAATTGCTCGCTCTCAGCGCGCCGCGCCCGAATTGCCTCCAGGCTGCTGGCCACAATGCCGATCAACAATGCAAGCACGATTGCCGAGACAGTGGCGAAAACACCTTTGTGACGCCGAACCGCCTTCTGCAGGCGATCCACGGTGCTTGGCGGTCGGGCGCTGACAGGTTCATCATTCAGATGGCGCCGAACATCTGCTGCGAGGCCGTTGGCAGTTTCGTAGCGGCGCGAGCGGTCTTTTTCGAGGCATTTCATGACAATCCAGTCGAGATCCCCGCGAATAAGACTCACCAGTTTGAGAGGTTGGGCGCCCCGGCGTTTAGCGGTGGTGGTCAATTCTTCACCGGTCAATTTGCTCAATCGTGTTGAAGGTCGCTGCGGTTCCCTTTCTAGAATGGTCCTGCGCATCGCATCGATTCCCGCTTCGGCCAATTCCTTCGCATCAAAAGGGGTGCGTCCGGTCAGCATTTCGTAAAGCAAAACGCCGAGGCTGTAGATGTCGCTCCGTGTGTCAATGTCAACGCTGGTGAGGACCGCCTGTTCGGGACTCATGTAGGCCGGCGTGCCAAGGAATTGCTCGAAGGCCGTGAACATGGTTCGGTCCGTCAAGCGTCCCATCGTCGCCTTGGCAATGCCAAAGTCAATCACCTTGGGCACTGCCACACCATCGTTGATCGTCACCAGAATATTGGACGGCTTGAGGTCGCGATGGATGATGCTCTTCTGGTGGGCATGTTGCACGGCTTGGCAGACCTGGATGAACAAACTGAGCCGCTCTTCAGTGGGAAGGTTGTGTTCGTCGCAGAAATCAGTGATTTTGACGCCCCTGACCAATTCCATGACAAAGTAAGGCCGGCCTGATTCGGTGGCGCCTGCATCAAGGACGCGAGCGATATTCGGATGATCCATCATGGCCAAAGCCTGGCGCTCGGCTTCAAAGCGGGCGACGACCTGTTTGGTGTCCATTCCCAATTTGATTACTTTGATGGCGACGCGGCGGCGCACCGGTTCCTCCTGTTCCGCCATATAGACCAAACCGCAGCCGCCTTCGCCGATCTGCTGAAGTAACTTATAACGGCCAATCTTATCCCCCCCTTTTTCGGGCGAAAAATCGGGTGCGGCGGGCCTTGCGGGACCAGCCGGTTGTTCCATGAAGCCGCCGCCGCGGTCGTGCGCCGCAAGCAGAACTTCGATGCGCTGGTGTAATCGGGCGTCATCGCCGCACGCCTCGGCCAGAAAGTCTGCGCGTTTGTCCGCCGGCAATTGCACCGCCGCCTCGAAGACGGTTTCTTCATGAACTCGCGATTCGCTCATGTCATCACTGTTGTCCGCATGGTAACGCTCAATGCGCAATCCGGGAATAAAAAGGATCAGAGGCGGGGAAAGGCCCACGGCGCGGGCGGAGGCATGGACAGATCATAAGCGACTTGGTTCGCCACCTTGCTACGGTGAGAACAGCCCCACGATGTCAATCGAGTGCCACGTGCCGGCCAGTATCCATACCGCAAAGTGGGGAAGGGCCAACCAAACGCTCCGTCCCGCCGACACGCGCATGACACCACGAATCGCGTAAATGAGTTGGTCGGAACCGTGTGCGTGTTCTTCAACAGCGTGCCCTTGTACGTATTCGTGGGCCAACGTCGATATCGGGACGCCGTGCTTAGGATCGTACTTGGTTAAAAAGCCGTGCCGCAATACAGATATATTATGTCATAGTTCGTCATAAACCAGCGGCAGCAATTCGGCGGCTGCTTTCGGATCACCCTTCTGCGCTCGCTCGATAATCCGCGTCACATCGCCGGTGGTATCGAACTGCGATTTGGCTACACCATTGCTCATGGAGACAAATCCGAATGCTGTGTTGCTCGAAGCTGCCGCATTCACGGCTCGCCTTGCAAGCAAGATCGGCTTGGACTTCCATGGAAGAGACGACTTGCCGAAAGCACACCACGTATCCCCCTCTCTCCAGGTCGCCCCGCGCACGTGCGGCATGACCCGGTCGCGCCGTCGAGCTACTTCCTCAAAACGGACTCGCTGGCCAGTGTGCCGTTAGGTGTCTGATTTCCGACTCGACCTGTCCGCTTCCGCGCATTCTTATTGCGCCAGTGCCGGTGAAATGCGGCCATTGCCTTTTCGAGCCACCCGGGATCGGCCAGATTGCGGGCAAGATCCGCCCGCGAATAATGCTTCACGCAATAGCGGCCAGGATGGCCGAGCGGCTTAATCAAACCGGCCCGCGACAATGGCGGAATGTTATGCGCCGCGACGCCCAACGCTTTGGCCACCATTTCCTTGGTCATGACGGCCGGGAATTCCGCCAGCAATTGCAATTTTGAGGGTGAATCATCAATCATACGTTCTCCATGGCTAAAGTGATGGTGAGCGCGGCAACGTGCGTGTTCAGCGTGGTAGCTAAACGGCGATCCGCCGCCTTCACGAATTTCATTTCCAGTTTCTGCAACGCCCGTTCCAGTGCCTTGAGGCCACTGCCCAGGACGACAACCTCGGCCTGCGCGAAGCCAATCCGCATCTTTTCCGGCGGCGCGTCCGGCTCCTTCTCTAAAGCCGGATTTGAGTCGCGCTCGGCGAACAAGAACTGCGCATGAGGCAGCAGATAGCTGGTGCCATCATCGGCCAGCACGTTGAGCGCGGCGGCGTTTGAATCGATGTCGAAGCAGGGATTATCGCGCGGGCTAGACACCGATGCGGTAGGACCGTCGTTGTGGTTCAACTGGCTTGATTTCATTGTAACTCCTTTCCATAGAGATGGCTTGCGCAACGCGCTGGCGGAACCGTTTCAGAAAACGATTGCCGCGTTGCAAAATGGTTTGCAGAAAACCGCGCTTCCGCTGGACCGGCATTGCTTCGACGGCTGCCAGACGCGCACTGGATTCAGCGACATGCAAACGGAGCAGTTCGCTGTCATCCGTGAAAATCCGGCATCGCTCGCGACCGCGCGAAATGCTGACGTAAAACTGTTCCCGAGTGACCGCCGGCAAAGAACGGGACGAGGCCACGACCAGCACTTCATCCACGGTCTTGCCCTGGGCGGCGTGCGAGGTGATGGCGTAGCCGTGCGTGAATGTGCGGTAACCGGCGGGAATCACCCGGCCATCAACCAACAGAATCGAATCGCCGATAATGGTTTTGACCTGAACGAGTTCGCCATTGACGAATTTCTTCTGCCAGTTGGACTGCAGCAGCAGTTTATCACCCGCAGCCACTTCCAACTTGTGTGTCTCCCCCACTTCAAAGCTGGCGGTGCCTTCACCTAACTGAAAAAGGGTTTCCGATCCGTTAGCGCATTGAACCTTCAACGCGCCATTTTCGACGGCGACCACGGATAGCACGTGCCCTTTTTCAGAGTCACCTTTGCGCCGATGGAACCGGATGACTTGACTTCGACGCTATGGCCTATTTCTGAAGGCTCGAACCATATGCTATGGATCGCTTCTCGACACGCGAATTGCCTGCTCCAACTTGAGCCTGATGAGGAGCAGTATGGTAACATGCTTTAGGGAAGTTTACGCATGGCAGTTGCTTTGGCGATGTGGGATCTGCGATCACTTCGACGGCTAGCTTAGTGAGAGTTTGCTGGGCATTCGCCTTCAATCGCGCCAAGTCTCTTTCGGCAACCTGCAGTTTTCGAAGCAGGAAAGTTTGGTAACGTGTCAGCTTCGAGAATGCATTGGCTTGAGCTGCGTCGTGAGCGAACGCTGTTCCGACTCCACGATCTTCACCTTTATAAAATCGATAGATTTGAAAAAGCTCTGAGTCCACGAGATTTGCACGGCGCATTTGCCAACGGACGTCTATGATGCTTCGCACTGCTTCCTCCTCCAAAACTCCGTTGGGCAAATAAGCATGCACCAACCGGCGCGCGAACCACAGGTACTCCTCGCGGTTTTCATTCGGCAGCAAGACTGTCGTCGAGTAGAACCCGTGAATCATTGAGTTCCTGGCTGAAATAGCCTTGCCTACGGCAGTCTGCGGGCCAGTGCTTTTGCGGGCGTTTTTTCGATTTGCGATAAACTGTTTTTTAGTTGCCATGACCTATATACATGCTCCACTCGAAATTTTCGTCAGAGCCCAGATCCGCAGCTCGTCGCAAATCGAGATTGTAGACGTGGCGGTGGAATTTGGCTTTGTTTTGCGGATTAGGAGGGAGCGAACCCATTCGGAAGGGACCCTATGCTGAAACGAACCCAATTTCGTCGCCACTTCGTCGCCACATTTTTGGCATTGCCGTGGCTTGTGATGGGCTGCCATAGAAACGGAGGTTTTTGCTGGGGGGTTACCGCAAGTTGTTCTTGCCGAAGCACGTACCCAGTTCAGAATTGGTTGCGGGGCCAGGATTTGAACCTGGGACCTTCAGGTTATGAGCCTGACGAGCTACCGGGCTGCTCCACCCCGCGTTCCGGAAGAATGAGAAGGTGCGTGAACACGGCATCGCGTGCAAGTTTTATTTTCAAAAAAGGCCGTCGCCGTGCAGAATTTCAGGAATGCCACTGACAAAACGCACAAATTACGTCGGTTGATATGATATCCCATTGAATGACTACCGACATTTTTATTCCAGAAAATACAGAACCGGTAAGAATTCAGATGCTTGCAGACGTGCCGCAATATTCGGGGATGCTTGCTCGTTGGTATTTTCATGAGTGGGGAAGATTCTACGGACAGAAAACCATCGGCGATATTGAAGACAGTGCGCGCGCGCGAGCACAAAGGAATCGCCTGCCCCTCGCCTTGGTCGCTACGCATCGTGGGGAACCGGTTGGGACAGTATCGCTCAAGGAACAAGATATGGAGGGGGTTCATGGATACTCCCCATGGCTCGCGAGCTTGTATGTGCGGGAGGATTACCGGAAGAAACGGGTAGGCGCAGGACTTGTTGCCGCGTGTCTCCAAACCGCTGGAGAACTTAACTACGATAGAATTTATTTGTGGACACCGTCGGCATCCGCGTTTTTTTCCCGGCTTGGCTGGGTGCAAGTGGAAATGAGGATGTACAAAGGAGAAAGCGTGACGATAATGTGGCAAGAGTGAAGAGAACAGAAGCGGGACAAAAAAATAGAGGCCGGACACTACTCCGGCCTCTATGAGAACAAGCGCTTAAATTTTCCCGTAGTTGCGCTACTACGAACTTTTCACCGATGCGGCGCCGCAGACATACGCCTCACACAACACACACGGAACACTGCGTTTTTGCATCTAATGACGGTGCCAGATTAACAGACCCACTACGAGCCTCCAGTCACCAGTACTGGTTACAAGGGGTGAAAAATGACGCATTCACGAATGGAGAACATTTATTCCATTCGTCATTCGTCATTCGTCATCGAAAAGTTGATGCAGGGGAATCATCGTTTCAAAAACTTCGCCACCGCCTCCGTCCGCGTCCGCACCTGCAGCTTCTCGTAAATCCGGCGGATGTAGGTGTGCACCGTTTCGTAGCTGATGCTCAGTTTCTCGGCGATTTCCTTGTAAAGAAATCCCTGCGCCAGGCAATCGAGCACTTCCTGTTCGCGCGGTGAAAGCGCCTCGGTCGGCGATGCGGTGGGCGCGGTGCGCTGGAAGGATTGCACCACTTTGCGCGCGATATGCGTGGTCATCGGCGAACCGCCGCGATGCACTTCGCGAATGGCTTCCAGCAGTTCGTCGCGTGGCGTTCGTTTCAGCATGTAACCCGACGCGCCCGCAGCCAGCGCATTGAAAATATTTTCTGTGTCCTCGTAGACGGTGAGCATCATTACCTGGATAGTCGGCACAAGCTGCTTGAGCTGGCGGACGCATTCCACGCCGTTCATGCCGGGCAGGTTGATGTCCATCAGCACAACTTCCGGTTTGTCCTGCGGCAACGCTTTCAACGCGTCCTCGGCGTTGGGATAATGGCTGATGCACTTGAAGCCCTCGGCGCGATTGAGCACACGAGCCAGTGTCTCGCGAAACTTGTCGCTGTCTTCGACGATGGAAACGTTAATGGGCATCGTTGATTTTTATCGGCGCCGTCAGCCGGACAAGTGTGCCCTGCCCCGCCGCCGGCTCCATGGAAAAATTTCCGCCGACATCTTCCATGCGTTTCCGCATGTTGCGCAAACCATTTCTGCCGGTTTTTTGCGCCGCGCCGCCCGGACCGCGGCCATTGTCTTCGATTTCCAGCGCGACATCGTTCTGATTTAACTTCAGGCGCAGGTGAACCTCGGTGGCCTGCGCGTGTTTCACGACGTTGTTCACGGATTCCTTGAACGCGAGAAACACATTATGCCGGACTTCCGGCGGCAAGGTGACATCCGGCAGGTCGCTGGGAATATCGACGCGATAACGCAGGCCCGCGAGGGCGAAATATTCCTGCGCGTATTTCGCGGAATAATTCACGAGCCCCTCCAGCGTGTCGTTCGAGGGGTTGACCGCCCAGACGATTTCGTCCAGCGCCTTGGTGGTTTCGCGGGCGGTCTGGGAAATCTGCTGCGCGTGATCCTCGACTTCGGCGGGAATGTCCTTGTCGGTCTCCGCCATTTCCGCGAGCAACGCCATCTGCGTGAGGTTCGCGCCGAGTTGATCGTGGAGATCGCGAGCGATGCGCGCGCGTTCCTGCTCCAATGCCTCCTGTTGCCGCAGCAATGCCACTTGCCGCTGCAATTTTTGCGTCGAGAAATAGTAAACCAAACCGACGATGGCGCCGATCAATCCCATCGCCACCGCGGCGCGAAACCAGGCTTTCTGCCAAAGCGCGGGCTGCATGACGATGGTCAATTCCGCCGGGTGCGAATAATTCCACACGCCGTCTTCGTTGCAGGCAGTGACCTGAAATTGATAGGTGCCGGGCGGCAGTTTTGGGTAGCTTTTTACGCGATTGCCGCTTTTGTCGTCGGTCCACGGAGTGTCGTTGTCCTCCTTGAGCCGGTATCGGAAGCGCGACCGGTCCGCCGCGCCGAGATTCAGACTGGCATAATAAATATCCAGGTGCCCTTTCCCGGGCGGAACGACCACTTCCGAAATGCTGCCGTCCAGTTGGTTGGTGTTTTGCCGCTGGTCTTCAACCCACACCGATTCAATGACCACGCGCGGCTCCCGGAGATTCCGTTTAAGCTCGGCGGGATTCACGAATACCAAACCGCGCGTCGTGGGAAACCAAAACGTGCCATTGCCGGAAGCGCAGGCCGCGGGCTGGGAACCTTCCGTGCATTCGCGGGTGGGCAAACCGTCGTTTTCGACATACACGCGGCAATTGACATCCTGCGCCGTATTGGCAGCGAAGTCGTTCAGCGATTTTTTGTCGACACGCATCAGGCCGGTGTTCGAGCCGAGCCAGAGATTGGTCTCGTTGTCTTCGGCCAGGTAACCGATGCTGTTGCCAGCCAGCCCTTGCGCTGTCGTGTAGTGCGTCCATTGCCCCTTGAAAACGCGCACGAGGCCGCTCCCGCGCGTGCCAATCCACAGCACGCCGTCCGAATCCATCAGCAAAGACGAAATCTCCCCATTCGGCAGCTCGTCCTTTTTGTAGAAGGAAGTGACCTTGCCATCGCTCCAGCGCGCCAGTCCCGCACCCGTCCCAATCCACAGATTTCCCTCGGCGTCGTCGGTAATGGCGGAAACATCCAAAGACGGCAAACCGTCCTTGAAGTGTTTCAATTCATTCCCCTCCAACAGAAATAATCCCGCCTGAGTGCCGATCCAAATCCGCCCGGCGCGATCCTCGTAAATCGCGGAAATATCCGAATCCACCTCCACGCTCGCCGGCTCGAATTTTTTTCCGTCCCACTCAAAAAGCTTCTGCCCGGGAATGGAGGAAACCCCGGCAAACACACGGCCGTCTTTGGCCACAAACACGCTCTTCGCGTACGCACCCACGGCAAAACGCGGATCCTGCACCAGCGAAAATTGTTCGGACGCGCCGTTGCTCCAGTGATCAACTCGATTCCCATTATAGGCAATCCAAAGGCCGCCGTTTTTGTCCGGGCTCACCGACTGCACCACCAGATCTTTGGAAACCGGCAGCACCGAAAAAGCCCTGCGCTTCACGCGATTCAGCCCCCGGCCATTCGTGCCGACCCAAAGATTTCCCTCGCTGTCAAACGCCAGGGACAAAACCGAGCCGTGCGTCAACTCGCTCAGGATGTGCGTGAATTTCCCATCCGCATCGAACCAATAAACGCCATCACCGTAAGTGCCGAGAATCAGATTGCCCTGATCGTCTTCACACGCGGCGGTGATCGCGGTGGAGCCCCACGGATAAGGACCCAGGTCGCGTTGAAGCTGGTTGCTCTTCCATTTCTGCACCCGGCCGCCGGCAAAAAGCCAATAGCCCTCCGTTTTGCTGGCAAAAAGGAATTTGAAATTCTCCACCGGCACCTGCAATTGCTGCTGCACAATCATCGCGGACGATCCGGCGGGCGCGAGTATGGGAAAAAGCTCCGAACCCGTCGCCAGCCAGAGCGGGCCTTTTTTTTCGGCGATGACGGCCAGGAAGGGCCCAAAGACGGGTTCAATTTTATTGCTCGAATAACGCGCGAGTGTTCCGTTCGCCAGCCGCATCCAGATCGTGCCGTTTCCATCCTCGGTTGCCGATGCCAGTTGTCCGCCGGGCATGTCCTCGCCAATGGAAAACTTTTCAATCGTTCCATTCTTCTCCGCGAGGATAATGCCCGAGCTTTCCGTTCCCACCCAAAGATTGCTCCGGCTGTCTTCGAAGAGATGCACAATCCGTTTGCTCGCCAGGCCCAAATTGCCGGTTTCATCAAAGGGCATGAACCGCATGCCGTCGAAGCGGACCAGGCCGTGCAGAGTGCCCACCCAAAGATATCCGTCGCGCGTCTGAATCACTGAAAGCACCGAATCATCCGGCAGCCCGTCGGCAGTTCCCCATACATCGACGACAAACGGAGAAGTGGATTGAACGATGGTTTGTGAGGCGCGCGCCACGCCGGGAAACAATCCGCACAGCAAACACAGCGCGGCGGCAATTGCCCGGCAATTCGTCAACATGACAAGAGTGTCGAAAAGAACCGCGATTCAGTAAAGCGGATTGATAGTGGCACGGGCGTCTCGCCCGTGAGTTGCAGTTCGCACGGGCAGCACGCCCGTGCCACTGCCGAGGTTTATCATTAGGGCAGCTCAACCCGCCTTCCGCTCAATCCCCGCCGTCCGCGCCAGCTCCCGATAAATCTTCGCCACGCGCTCAACCTGTCCCTTGGCCGCGAAACGTTCGTAAAAGCCGTCGTTCTTGAATTCGCGCACGCGCTCGGACCACGGAGACAGCCTTTCGCGCCAGCGCTGCACGCGGCCTTCCTCATTTTCACCATCCTGCGCCGCCAGATCCGCGCAAACACGAATCAACGCCTTCAGCGTGACCGGTTTGGTGATCATATAATTGTCATTCCCCCACGCCTCCTCGAACACCTGCGACGACGCCTTCAGGAAATCCCGCACCCGGCCGTAATAACGCTCCACATTGCGCGCGTCCGTCCCGTGCGCTTCGATTTTTTTCCACGCCGCCTTCACCCAGCGATGAATTTCATTGAACAATTCCGCCTGCAAAATCCATTTCTCCTGCTTGCTGCGACCGCCGAGGCGGTTCACCCGGTAGCGCAGCGGGCTGTCCCCGGCGCGGTAAAGCAGCTCCACTATTTTCGCGGCGAACCGCCGGTCCGGCTCCGCCCACGAAACACGCTCATACAAATCCACGAGATGGCTCTTGTTGATGCGCGTCGGCGTGGAATTGATGATCACGAACATTTCGGTCGCGAAATCCTCGCTACGCCCGTCAAAAATCACCGTCGGCACATAAATCGACTTGGCCTCATCCGGATGCGTGCGCTCGTAAAAGTTCAGCGCGGCCAATCGGTGTTGGCCGTCGATAATCAGAAACTTTTCCCCCGGGTCCTGCAGATGCCCCACGGTTTTGTCACCATCGAGCGCGCGGAACTGCAACGTCTGCGGTGTGAACAGCAAAACGGTTCCTGGAATTGGCGGCTGCGAGATGGCCGTTTCATAAAAATTTCGAATCGCCTTGACCTTCGATTTTGAAAGCGAGCGCTGGAACGCCTTCTCGTTCTTCTCAATTTTGGCAATGAATTGCGCCACGTCGTCCTCCGCCTCAACCGCATCCGGCTGGATGCTTTCGCCTTCCTCATCGTAAAACCGGCTGATGAAACGCACCTTCGTGAGCAATTCTTCCGATGGATACGCCGCAAAATAAAACACGGCGTCCTTCTGCCTGATTTGTGTCGCGATCATAAAATCCTTTGGTTGAACAAAAGATAAGTAAACCCGGCGCGCAGGAAAAACAAGGCTGGGGATTGGCGCCGGATATTCTGGAACCTTGCTGAATGCTTCATGGGTTGTGTCAATTAGGCGACTTCATGTTGAGCCAAAAAACGCTGCAATTATTTTCACCGCAAAATGCTCAAAAAACCCGCAAAATCTGCCAAAATCAACCACTTGCGTATCGCAAATTCCCGCGAATTCGGCGCGCAAAATGCGACGAGGCCCGACTTCGGAGGATTTCCCTGGGACTGGACAGTTCGTGCCGAGCAGGTGCTCGGCGCTCCGGCTTTGGTCGAGAGTGCTGGTGGGTTTTGCTTTTTTCATTTTGCTCTTCCCTTCGGCCATGCCTTTCATTCTCTCCCTCCTTGGCGACATCTAATCACACCGATGGATTTGTTCAATACATTTCCGACCATTCAGGTAAGAACGTAATGTCCCCATTTGAAAAGATTTCAGGTTTCACTCATTTCAGGGCGTCTGAAAGCGGCGGAGGGCCGCCGCACTCCAGGACACTTCGCGCATCCCAGTTCCCTCATAAGGCGCGAGGCGTCCCGGACTGCGCCACCCCTCTGGCGCTTTTTTCAGTGCCCCTGATATTCCTTTCGAGTTAGGGCACAACCAAGATTAGCCCAGCTTGACGCCGGCCCGCCTGATCGACCGCCCGATATTTCGTGAAATCATTTGTAATTGAGTTATGATAAGTCCGTTCATGCAGCGGTTTCAGTTTCATCCCGTCATTGCGGAGTGGTTCGAGCGAAAATTTGGCTCGCCCACGGCGCCACAAGAGCAAGGCTGGCCGGCCATCCAGTCGGGCTCTCACACGCTGATCGCCGCGCCCACCGGTTCCGGCAAAACGCTCGCGGCATTTTTGGCGTCGCTCGATTCCCTGTTTCGCCTCGGCCTGAAAGGTGAACTCGCGGATGAAACACACGTCGTCTACGTCTCGCCGCTGAAAGCGCTGAGCAATGACATCCACAAAAATCTCGAAGAACCGCTCGCGGAAATTCGCGCCGCGTTAAACCATTCTACCGGGAATGACATCGAAGTTCGCTCCGCCGTGCGCACGGGTGACACGCCGCAAGCCGCGCGGCAAGCCTTGACCAAGCGCCCGCCGCACATTTTAGTCACCACGCCGGAATCGTTCTATCTCCTGCTCACGTCCGAATCCGGACGGCGCATGCTCAGCACCGTCCGCACGCTGATCGTTGATGAAATCCACGCGGTCGTCGGCAACCGGCGCGGTTCACATCTCGCGCTGAGCATGGAACGCCTGGCCGCGCTTGTGAAACATCCGCTGCAACGCATCGGCCTCTCCGCCACGCAAAAACCCATTGAGGAAGTGGCCCGTTTTCTTGTGGGCACGCGCCATCTCGACGAATCCAGCAAACCGCTTTGCAAAATCGTCGACACCGGCCACGTGCGCGCGATGGATCTGGCCATTGAACTGCCCGGCTCACCTCTCGAAGCCGTCATGTCCAACGAAGTATGGGCGGAAGTTTACAAGCAATTGGCGGAATTGATTCAACAGCACCGCACCACGCTCGTTTTCGTGAACACACGGCGCATGGCGGAGCGCGTGACGGGCAATCTCTGCGAGTTGCTCGGCGCGGACAAGGTCACCTCGCATCACGGCAGCCTTTCCGCGAAGTTGCGCCTGGACGCGGAAAATCGCCTCAAGCGCGGCGAACTCAAGGCCCTCGTCGCCACGGCCTCGCTCGAACTCGGCATCGACATCGGCTCGGTCGATCTCGTCTGCCAACTCGGCACCACGCGCTCCATCGCCACGTTGCTCCAGCGCGTCGGGCGGGCGGAACATCGCCGCGGCGGCCTGCCCAAGGGGCGCCTGTTTCCCCTCACGCGCGATGAATTCGTGGAATGCGTCGCCGCGCTCAACAGCGTTCGTCACGGCGATCTGGACCGGCTGGAAATTCCCGAAAAGCCGATGGACATCCTCGCGCAGCAAATCGTCGCTGCCGCGAGCGCCGAAGATTGGGAGGAGAAAAACTTATTCGCGCTCGCCCGCTCGGCTTACCCATATCGCCATCTCACGCGCGAGGAATTCGATGACGTCGTCCGCATGCTGGCGCAGGGATTCAGCACCAAACGCGGCCATCGCTCCGCGTTGATTCATCACGACGCCGTGAATCATCGCATTCGCGGCCGGCGCGGTTCGCGC
>Ga0335085_10003186_pt1 | contig 28946 bp, 24 predicted proteins | sample Lox_Sample_45_FD_206712 | JGI IMG/M metagenome (GOLD analysis project Ga0335085, IMG submission 206712) | Soil microbial communities from Loxahatchee National Wildlife Refuge, Florida, United States - Lox_Sample_4.5 | ecosystem: Environmental > Terrestrial > Soil > Wetlands | place: USA... | reverse complement strand
TATACATCCGCGCATAATTAAAGGGACATTAGGCGCTTCTTTATGGCATACTCCTCGCAGGAGGAGTGGCCATGGTTCCCCGCATCCTGCAACTGCATCCCGGGACACAGAAGCGACTGATCCGCTTGAGCAAAGAGGCAGAACACGACGGTGCCTACCGTGTGGCCAAACGCCTGCAGGCCGTCGTGCTGAATTCCGAAGGCCGCACCAGCGGCGATCTGGCCAGAATTCTGAAAGCGCCGCGCTCGAAAGTGTCGGAGTGGTTGGCTCGCTATCAGGCCCAAGGCGTCGAGGGTCTTCTGGAAGGTTATCGCTCCGGACGACCGGCGCGCTTGACCGAAGCCCAGCATCGCCGCCTCGGCGACATCCTCGACAGCGGCCCCGTGGCTTATGGCTTGGACGCGGGAATCTGGACCTCGCCGATGATCGCCTGGGTGGTCGAAGAAGAGTTCGGGGTGGTCTACCATCCGGGGCATGTGCGCAAACTGCTTCATGACCTGGGTTTCTCCGTGCAACGCCCCCGCCGGGTACTGGCCCGTGCCGACCGCGCCCAACAAGACCGCTGGCATCGCTACATCTACCCTCGCCTTAAAAAAAAGCCCAGCGCCAGAACCGAGCGCTAATTTTCACCGACGAAGCCAGCTTCCGGCAGGACTCCACCCTGCACGCCACCTGGAGCCGGGTCGGTCATCCGCCCGAGATCCCTGTCACCGGCGAACGGAAGAGCGTCAAGATCCTGGGCGCCGTCGAGCTTTGGCGCGCCCGCTTCCACTATGCCCAAGCTCCGGTCTTCAACACTACTACCTACCTGGATTTTCTGCAGCGCCTCGCCTCTCATTATCGTCGCCAGGGGGCCATCCTCATTCAGGACAACGCCTCCTACCATAAGGACACGGAGGTTTGGAGCTGGTTCAGTTCCAACCGCCACTGGCTGGAAGTTCACCAACTCCCTCCCTACTCGCCCGAGCTTAATCCCACCGAACGGCTCTGGCAATACACCCGCAAAAACGCCACCCACGACCGCTACTTCGCCAGCCGCGAAGATCTGCTCGCCACGTTAACCCGCATGTTCGCGGACATGCAATCCTACCCCGACCTGATTCGACCCAGCTTATTGTCTTTTTCTTAGCCACTATGTCCCTTTACTTATGCGCGGATGTATAGCGGACCCGACCTGGCACAAACCTGCCAATGAGTCTTTCGCGGCGCCAGCCTGAGTATTCTCGCAGGATTAATCCGGCACACCGTACTATGTTATTGCCCGCCGAAAAGGAGGTAATAATGAGATTTTTATATGCAACGACTTTCGCTCTCATGACGCCTTTGCTGGTTTCGTGCTGCATGGCGGCGCCTGTCGAAGTCACGGATGACTCCGAAGTTTGCTGGGCCTTCGTGAATTCCCGGCCCACCGCATCGACTGAGCCAGAGGAATCGAGTTCATCCGTCAACAACTCGTCGCCGTTCTCTGCGAACGGGTCCGGACGGCCGATAAAGTTTCCACCGCGCAAGCCTCTTCTTGCCAATCCACTCTCCCCGCACCCACTGCCCCAAAGACCCCATTCCCAAAGAGTAACAACCTCTCAGGATGACGGCCAGGCGGATCATCTTATTTCCCAATCACCCGATGCCTCAACGGCCCGATGGCCCGTTGAACCTTCGGCTCGATGAACCGATCCCCTGAATTGACTTCTCTCCATCGCTCGGCTACGCTGGATTTCAGGGCGAATCTCATAGGAAGGCAGGAGTCGCGATCCATTCCGCGCCCCGCCTCAGGTTGGACGATGAAGAGGGTTTATCTCGACAACAACGCCACCACCCCGCTTGCGCCGGAAGTGTTCGAGGTGATGCGGCCATACCTGCTGGAGGATTTCGGGAACGCCTCGTCGATTCATTGGTTCGGGCAGCACGCCAAAGCGGGTGTGGAGAAAGCGCGCGAGCAAGTGGCGCGATTGCTGAGCGCGCGGCCGAGCGAGATTGTCTTCACCAGCGGTGGGACGGAGTCGGACAACGCCGCGATGCTCGGCATCGTGGAGGCGGCGCGCGGAGAGCGCAAGCACGTGGTGACCACAGCCATCGAGCACCCGGCCGTGCTCTCCACCGCGAAGTCGCTGGAGAAGCGCGGCGTAAGCGTGACTTATGTGCGCGTAAGCGCCAGCGGAGTGATCGACCCGGGGGACGTGGCCAGCGCGATTCGGCCAGAGACCGTGTTGATCAGCGTGATGCACGCCAACAACGAACTCGGCACCGTTCAGCCGCTGGACGAAATCGGCCGCATCGCGCGCGAACGCGACATTTACTTTCACACGGACGCGGTGCAGTCGGTCGGCAAGATTCCCGTGGATGTGGAAAAACTCGCGGTGGATCTGTTGGCGCTGTCTGCGCATAAGCTGAACGGGCCCAAGGGTGTGGGCGCCCTCTACGTCCGCAAGGGAACGATTCTGCGGCCGCTTCTTCACGGCGGGCACCACGAGCGCGACCGACGTCCGGGCACGGAAAACGTGGCGGGGATCGCCGGGCTGGGCGCCGCGGCGGAAATTGCGCGCGCACACCTCGCGGAAGAACATAACCGCGTCGCTATGATGCGTGACCGCCTGGAGGCCGGCATTCTCGCCAACGTACCGCTTGTGGCCGTGAACGGTGACCGTGCACATAGGGTACCCACCACCACAAACCTGACCTTCGATTACCTCGAGGGCGAGGGGTTTGTGATTGCCATGGACCTCCGCGGCATCGCTTGCTCAACGGGTTCGGCGTGCTCATCGGGGTCGCTCGAACCCTCGCATGTGCTCTCGGCCATCGGGCTCAAGCCGGAGCAGGCGCGCGCCAGCATCCGCTTCAGTCTGGGCCGTTTTAATACGGAAGAGGATGTTGACGCGGCGCTCAAAATTCTGCCCGGAGTGGTGGAACAACTGCGCGCGGTGTCGCCGCACTACCGAAAAGAAGCTGTCAGCTCTCAGCCGTCAGCTTTCAGCAAGAGCTGAAAGTTGATAGCTGACCGCTGAAAGCCATTTTTATGTCCATAGCCATCGCCATGAGCGGCGGGGTCGATAGCTCGACGGCCGCTGCTGTGCTCGCGGAAAACTATTCGACGAACCCTTCCGGCCCAGCGCATGAGGTGGTGGGGCTGACCATGCAGCTTTGGAACCAGCGCCGCCTGCCGAAATTGTTGGGCGAGGAAGCTGGCGAGGGGGGCCACGCCAGCGGGCGCTGCTGTTCGCTCGATGACGTCTACGACGCGCGCGCCGTGGCCAACTTCCTCAATATACCCTACTACGTCATCAATCTCGAAAAGCAGTTCGAAGCTACCGTGGTGCGGCCCTTCGTGGAGGGCTACCTGGCCGGTGAGACCCCCATCCCGTGCAGCCTTTGCAATACCGAGATCAAGTTCGCGCAGTTCCTCACCACGGCGCGGCAAATCGGCGCGGAACGCATCGCCACCGGCCATTACGCCCGCATCCGTCGCAATCCGGAAACCGGCCGTTACCAGCTCTTGCGGGGCGTCGATCGTTCGAAAGATCAGGCTTACTTCCTCTTTGGACTGACGCAGGAGCAGTTGGCGCATTCGGAGTTTCCACTGGGAGAAATGACCAAGCTGGAAGTTCGCGCCCTCGCTCGCGCCCGGCATCTGCCCGTGGCGGAGAAGCCGGATAGTCAGGAAATTTGCTTTGTGCCCACGGGAAGTTATCGCCAGTTCATTGACGCTTACCTGGCCGAGCAGCAGCGCCAACCGGAATCGCCGGCGGGCGAGGTGGTCTCCACCGACGGACACGTTCTGGGCGAACACCAGGGCATTCAAAACTTCACCGTGGGCCAGCGCAAAGGATTGGGCATGGCCGTGGGCGCGCCGCTCTACGTGATTGCGCTCGACCCGGCAAAAAATCGGGTGGTAGTGGGCGAGGACCGCGACCTTTTCCGCAGCCGCTTCCGCGTGCGTGAGGTCAACTGGATTCGTCCCCCGGCATCGGGCGACGCTGTGGAAGCCCACGTGAAGATTCGCCACAACCATCCCGGAGCCGCAGCGCGCGTGGAAGCCCATGGTTCTTGCGAGGCCTTCGTGGAGTTTCACCAACCGCAGCGGGCCATCACGCCGGGCCAGGGCGCCGTATTTTACGATGGTGACGAAGTGGTCGGTGGGGGTTGGATTTCGCAGGTCCTTTGAGGATCGTGGTTCTGCGCTAACCACACGCCACTATCCACTAACTACTGCTCTACTGACGATGCAAGCTGTCAAGCAGGGAATTGAAGTCCTTGTCGGCCGCCGCCACGGTGTTGAGCGGACCCGTGAGCTTGAAGAAGACCAGTCCCTGCGGAGCCTCAATGATGGCGGCGCGCATGCGGAACTTGGGCTTCTTCACTTCTTGCTGCTGAGGCATCATTCCCGCCCCTGCCAAGTAGGTTCCCGAGACGGTGAGGGTTGAGACTTTCAGCCCCGCGATATCCCGCTTGTCCGTTATCGCCGATGGGGCCGGGGATTGGCCATCGGGCGCCGTGAATTGATGCACCCAACGCTCGATATTAGCGTCCACCGTCCCGCCTTGCCCGGCTCCAAAAAAGTAGACCGCGCATTCAGCGTCTTCCGGATCGCCGGCAATGGCGTGAAGGCGGTAGGTGGCGATGCGCATTTGCCGCGCGGCCTCCACCTCCCAAGCGGGGGGAAGGGTCCAGGCAATGCCCGCGGCCTGATTGGGGGGGGCGCCCGTCACGGGCGCGGAACCGGGCCCGGGGGGCAGCATCGGCGGTTGTTGGGACGCCGCCTTTTCCGCGACCGGCGCGCTCACATTTTGCTTGCACGCGGTCGCCATCGCCATGACAGCCAGCAGAGCGAGAATTTTCATAAGTGTGCGATATCTTAGTTTGATATTCATAAACTTATGATCACCGCCAGGCAAAGGTTTTGAGGGGTAATGACCACCGCCAGCGCCGCAAGGTGCTGTTGTGCGCGCTAACAAGGGGGGGCTATCCCCCGCGCCGGCGGCAATCGTGGCCGTTAGATGAAGAGTTGCTCGTCCTGTGTCGCTTCGCTCACGTTGGTCACGCGGCGGCGCGAGAACAGGAATTCCAAGCCGGAACGCACGCCCTTGACCACCGCCGAGACTTCCTGGATGGGGCCGAGCACACCCTTTTGGACGGAGTCCGCCGTGGTCTCAACTTTCTCCACCAAATCGGAAACCATTCTATCCACGCGGGCAATCTGTGACCGGCTTTTGTCCAGCAACTCGGAGGCGATCTGATCGGCATTGGAGGTGCGGTCGCGCAGGATTCTGCTGATCTCCGCCAGGTTCACGGTAATGGTCCGCAAGGGTTCGCGCGAGTTATTGATAATCTCCAGGACCGATTGCGACAGCGGATCGATTTGCTGCTTGACGTCGGACCGCACGCTTTCAATCTGCCCCGGAACTTTGCGAATGGCCAGCCAGATCCCCAGCATGGCCCCCGCCTGCATCAGAACCGCGATCGCGACCAGAATCAATGCCACGGTCAGCCCAGTATTTTGCTCCATGGTTCGCTCACATGAGGCTCAGCCGCCTCAGGCGCCTTGCTTCGCTTTGGTCTTTTCTTCCTGGTACGCTTGCTTGCCCGCTTCGAGTGCGGCTGAAAGCAGTTCCTTCTGTTTGCTCACCAGGTCCTTGCCTTTCTCCACCGCGTCTTCCGCCTGCTTGCGGATTTCCTCGCTCTTCGTCACGACGAAGTCTCTGCCTTCTTCCGCTTTCTGCACAATGATGTCCCGGGTTTCTTTTCCGGAACGTGGGGCAAAGAGCAGGGCGATCACCGCGCCGATTCCCAAACCGGCCAGGAAGAATCCCACTTTGAATCCACCATTATCTTCGCTCATCGTTACCCTCCCCAATGCTAGCGTGCAAAGGTCTCGCGCGCCGCTTGCTTGCCTGACTCCAGGACATCTGCCAGCCGCGCTTTCTGCTTGCTCACCAGGTCCTTGCCTTGATCGACCAGGTCTTCCGCCTGTTTGCGGATCTCGCGGCCCTTGGAGGTGACGTAATCCTTGCCTTCCTGTGCCTTCTCCGCAATCTGCTTTCTTGTATCTTCCCCAGACTGGGGTGCGAAGAGCAGGGCAATCGCCGCCCCGATCCCTACACCTGCCACGAAATACGTTACCTTGGTTGCGATAGTGCAATTTGCCATGATAGACCTCCTTTCGGAGTCTCCAATCTAGCACTACGAAGAATCCAACACAAGACAATATTCCAATTTTTCTTGCAAATATATATTAGACCGGCCAGTCGGATTATATTAAGTTCCAGCTTCTGCTGCGCCTTTCTCTGATCGCCGAATTGTAGCGTCGATCTCCGATCAACGGTTCGGCGGTCGGAGACCGCCGGTCAACAGTTTGTCGTCATTCTATTCCACCAACCTCGAGAGGTACTCAAATACCCGCTTCGCTTGGGACTGCTTTACCACCTGAGCCAGCTCCTCCAATGAGACCTTGCGCAATTTGGCCAAACTACCAAACTGACTCAGGAGTTTGCGGGCAGTTCTTTCCCCCACGCCGGGGACCTGCAACAGTTCGGTCGTGACCTCGCGCTTGGTGCGCCGGGCGCGGTGGAAAGTGACGGCGAAGCGGTGCGCCTCATCCCGGATTTGCTGAATCAGGTGTAACGCCGGGGAGTGGTGATCGAGTACAATTGGCTCGTTCTCGCGCCCAAGTATGTAAAGAATCTCCTCCCTCTTGGCGATGCTTGCGAGCGCCTGGTTGATGATCCCCAACTCTTCCAAGGCCGCCGCTGCCGCGTGCAGTTGGCCCACACCCCCGTCGATCAGCACCAGGTCCGGTAAGGCCCTCTTCTCTTCCTGCAACCGCCGGTAGCGGCGCCCCACCACTTCCTTCATGCTGGCGAAGTCATCGTTTTGGGGCACGCTCTTGATGATGAACTTCCGATAGTCGGATTTCTTCATTCTCCCGGCTTCCCACACGACCATGGACGCGACGATATCGGTTCCCTGGATATGAGAAACATCGAAGGCCTCGATACGGTTCGGCGGCTTGGAAAGGTCCAGCGCCTCGCTGAGGCTTTCCAGTACCTCGCGCGCTTGAGGCTTAAGGACGCGGAAGCGCCGCTCAAACGAGTGGCGGGCGTTGCGTGCCACCAATTCCGCCAGCGCCCGCTTGGGCCCGGCCTGGGGGGTGAAGATATGGACGGGGCGCCCGCGCCTTTGCGAGAGCAGCTCCTCCAGGATTTCGCGATCGTCGAAGTCCGCGGGCGCATGAATTTCACCGGGCAAATACTGCTGGTCCAGGTAGAGTTGCTTGAGGAGTGAGGAGAAGAATTCGCGCGGATTGAATTCCTCCAAGTCCTCCCAGAAGAACTCGCGCCGGTCCAGCACGCGCCCGCCGCGCAGGTGAAAAAGGTTTACGGCCACCTGCGGGCCCTCCTGGTGGAAACCCAGAATGTCGGCCTCCTCACCGGAGTTGGCCGCCATTTTCTGCCGCTCGCGAAGTTCTTCCACGGTTTGAATCTGGTCGCGATAGCGGGCCGCATCCTCGAACTCCAATGAGTTGGAAGCATCCGCCATGCGGCCGTGCAGGCTGCGCACCAGATCGCTTTCGCGGCCTTCCAGCAGCAATCGGGCGTCGCGCGCGGCCTCCGCATATCGTTCCGCCGTGGTCAGGTTTTCCACACACGGCCCCAAACAGCGTTTGATGTAAAACTGTAAGCACGGCCGTGGATGATAGCGCGTCAGGTCCACGTAACACGACGGAACGCGAAAGTGCCGGTGAATGAAATCCACGATGCGATAGGCGAGGTTGGCGGGAAAGTACGGGCCGAAGTAAATGGAGCCGTCTTTCTTTACGCGCCGCGTCACATAGACGCGAGGGAAGCGCTCGTAAGCGGTGAACTTGATATAAGGGTACGACTTGTCGTCGCGCAGCAGGATGTTGTAGCGAGGCTTGTACTGCTTGATGAGGTTGTTCTCCAACGCCATCGCTTCATGTTCGTTGTCCACGAGGATGGTTTCAAGGTCGTGCGCGGCGACGAGCATGAGGTCGCGCTTCTCATCTGCCGAGCGTGACTCCTGGAAATACGAGCGCACTCGCGCCCGCAACGATTTCGCCTTCCCCACGTAGATGGGCTTGCCCGTCTCGTCCTTGAAGACGTAAACGCCCGGCTGGGCGGGCAAGGCTTCGGCTTTTTCCTGAAGGTTCGGGTTCACCGGATTCTCAACCCTTCATTATCATGCCGGATTTGGAGATGCGAAAGGGGCGATTGATGCGCAGCGCGGCCCAATTGTCACAAGGAAAGTTCCGTGCCACATTTCCACCCCGGCGGGGTATTGGCAGAGCTATGTAGCCGGCACCGGCCCTCACCCTGGGGTGTCTTGAAGCGCAGCTCGGGACCAGGGGGTAGGCATTACCCCAAATCCCCGATCCCGAACCCCGAGTCCCGGCATTTATAACTCCATTTCTTTTCATCAACATAATGGAAAGAAGGCTTTAACTTCTTTTGTTTCATTAATATAATGGAAAGCCTGAATTCGGGCATTTTTTCTATATTTGTTTTCAGTAACATAATGGAGGTTACCTTCATTTTTTCCCCCCGCGTTTTTTGGGCGGACCGCATCGCAAGGCAATTAATTTGTTTAATTTCAACAACTTGGCATTTTTCGTGGCCTACCATGAATTTCAGTAAGTAGCTTTACTATCATAAACATAATGGAAAGCCGCGAGCCTTTCGAGTGCCCTCGGATCGAGCCCGGGGGGATATTCATGGCCTGTGGCGCGCGCCATTCTCCCAACTATAGCCTACCATGTAGCTAGACCTGCGTCAAGAGGAAACATTGTCGCTTTTATACAGAGCCCCATAAATTGTAGCGCCGATCTCCGATCGACGACGCCGGTCGGAGACCGCCGCTACAGCCGAATGCGCTATTATTTATGTCGCTCTGTATAGATCCCATTAGGCGCGGCGGCATTGCAACGCCACATTGCCCCCGGCGGCAGAGCCGCAAAACAAAGTGGGCGCGGACCTGTTTTGTGATTCCGCGGCCTTCGGCAAGTGGCACAACGCGGCGAGGCCGCAACCAAACGTGAAGGGGCCAGCGGTGCTGGCCCTGGGCCGAACGCCGTTCGGCCCTGCATCACGCGCAAAAATCTTGTTAAAAGAACACGATTTTACGGTATTGCAATGCAGAGTTTGTGCGGTTCAAGTCTGCGGCTTTTATTTTGAGGTGCGTCCACCTGTCGGTAAACACACGGATTCGATGCTTTGGTGCGAATCCTGCATTGACTGAAGGGCAGGCGTGGCGGTCGGGTCCGGCCCACGAAGAGCAAAAAGCCGCAGAGTTTCTGAGAAGCGAAACTCTGCATTACCGGTTCTCACGCCCCAAGCCTTTTGCTTCCAGTGTTCACCGTATCCGATCTGTCGTCAGGATGGAGATATTCTTCCGGCAAGCGCAGGGCCGCGCCGCCGGCGCGTTATCCTCCCACGGAAATCAGGAACGCTTGCGGGATCCCCCTGTCCAGCGTTGCAAGAACGGCGCGATGCGCTCCGGCGAGTTGCACCGGATGGCCGTCCGTGGTTTGTTTTGCGGTCTAAAGGACTCGGAATCTGATGGTGTTCGGTATTTCCTCCAGTGCCCGGATTAGGCCGTCGTCCCACTCATGATTGGTGTCCAGGATGGCATAGCCAATGGTTCCCTTGGTTTCGTAGACCTGCCGTTCCACATTGATGCCTCGATCCGCGAAGACCCGATTGATGGCCAGCAACATTCCGGGAATGTTCCTGTGAATGTGCACCAACCGGTGGTCCTGGGGGGCACTATCGAGTTGACAATGGGGCAAATTCACGCTGAGCCGGGTGTTGCCACCTTGCAAGTAGCGGCACATCTGCGCCGAAACGAATTGTCCGATGCTCTGTTGAGCTTCTTCGGTGCTTCCCCCGATGTGCGGCGTCAGAATGACGTTGGGAAGGTTCTGGAGCGAGTTGGAAAAAGCTCCCCCGCCGGCGGGTTCTTCGGGGAAAACGTCAATGGCCGCCCCGCTCAATTTGCCGCTCCTCAGGTTTTCTGCGAGCGCTTCATGATTAACCACAAAGCCCCGGCTCAGGTTGAGGAAAAACGACCCCTTTTTCATCATCCGGAACTCCTCTTCGCCGAAGAAATCCCGGTTCTGCGGCTTGCCGTCAACGTGGAGGGAGACCACATCCGCGGTTTGCAGCAGTTCGGGAAACGTGCAGTTCTTGGCGTTCCCTCGCGCCAGGACCTCCGCCGCATCGCAGAAGATCACCTTCATCCCCACGGCCTCCGCCAACTCGGAAAGTTGCGAGCCAATCTTGCCATAGCCCACGATGCCGAGGGTCAAGCCACGAACTTCATGGCAGCCTTTCGCGCTTTTGTGCCAAATGCCGCGGTGAAGAGCCAGGCTGCTTTGGAACACCCGGCGTACCAACGTAATGATTTCCCCCAGGGCGAGTTCGGCCACGGAGCGAGTGTTGCTGTGGGGATCATTGAACACCGCGATCCCCCGTTCGGTGCAACCCGCGCAGTCAATTTGCTCGACTCCGATGCAATACGCGCCTACCACCAGTAATTCCGGAGCAGAGGCAAGAACCGGCCGGGTGATTCTCGTCTTGGACCGGATCCCGAGCACGGTAACATCGCGGATTTCCTGAACGAGTTCGGCCTCATCCGGGCTTCCGGGCAGGGTCCTGACTTCATAGCCGGCGCGGGAGAAGGTTGCGACTGCGTCTTCATGAATGCCTTCAAAGAACAACGCTTTCATTGCCATCCTGTTTCCTTCTGGAAAATGATGTGATGGGTTTATAAAATACCCCAGAGGAACTGCCAAAAGAACAGGATTCTGAATAGTACGGCAGAGCCGCAGCCCGAGGAGGTAGGGGCCACCGGCGCTGGCCCTGGGCTGAACGGTCGCCGCGGCGACCCCTGCATGACGCGCAAGCTGTTTCCTAAAATAACAAGAATAGAGGGGCTTGGAATGCAGAGTTTGTCCCGTTCAAACTCCGCACTCGCGCGGTGGACTCGCCGTGGCAAAGGCCGAACCACATGCTTCCAACCGTTGACACATCCTGCCGCGCCGGAGGAGAATGTGATGGATGGCAGGGTGTCGCAAGGCCGCATGGTTCCTAGTGCTGGGCATGGTTATGGCTGGACCCGTCGTCCGTGCGCAGGTTCCCGAGAAGATTCCCTCCTACCCAATCGATCCCGATTGGAGTTACACCAGTCCCGGCCCGGCGAAGTGCGTCGAGATTGGGAATATCTATCTGCACAAAGGGGACCTGAAGGGGGCTCTCAGCCGGTTTCAGGAAGCGCTGAAGGACAACCCTCATTACGCGCCGGCGTACCTGGGGTTGGGCAAGGTGTACGAGCGCATGAGGCAGAAGCAGAAAGCGCTCGATGCCTACGAGCGCTACCTCGACGAACTTCCCTCCGCCAAAGAGGCCGCCAAAGCCACAGACGTGCAGCGAGCGGTGGCGCGTTTGCAGAAGCAGGTGGGACCAAGCCACCACGAGTCAATGACGAGTGACAAGTAGCAAGGCACCTGACAGTTGCCAGGTGTTAAAAGCCCGGCGTTCGGGACCGTGGACCTGGGGTAGGGGGCAGGGTTAACGATGAACGATTGGCAATTGGAAAGTAACGGGCAAGCGGTTTAGCCGCGCGATGATCCGATTTTCCTCGCCCCCCACACCCAGCCGCCAATCACTGTCGGTGCTATTCTTCTTCAGCGGAATCCGGATCTTCCGGGCCTGACGCAACCTCCGCGTCGACATATTCCTGCAAGATACGCTCAGCGCGCCCGAGGTCCTCCTCGCGCACGAGCAAGTGAACCTCCGTCACAGGGAACGGGTCCGAGAGCCCCTCACCCGATATGGTGCTGGGAATCCCCTGGGTTTGAAGAATGTTGCGCGCCAATTCGGCGTCCATCGGCGCGGTGGACCCAGTGAAAATGCGCGCGGGGACAAGTTTCACGTCCTTTTCGTGAATGATCTCAGGCCGTGGCGGCGCTGCGGGCGGCGAACCGGGCAGCAAGAAAGCGCCGCAATCCTCGCATTGGGCAGTGCCTTCCACGTATTCAATTAAACATTTTGCGCAATACGGCATGGTGAATCCTCGATATTTCGTCTCTAGTATAAACCCTCCCGGGGCGGGTAGAGTTGATTTCGACTTCCACGATTTCTGTGAGGGAATGGGTTCGAGCGGTATAATGCCGGGCGAATCTCGTGGTGTTCCTTTCGAAGTGGGCCTTAATTGACGGCGGCTTAGAACTCGTTTTGCAAGGAGGCGTTTATGCGGTGGATTCCCAATTTTCTTGTAATTCTGGCGACGATCGGAATTCTACTGGGGCTGGGAGTTCGACTGATCAAAGGTGGATTTCTCGGCGATCCGGTTTTCTTCTGGAGAGGTTCGGTGGCCTTGCTGGCGATTTCCATCGCCATCACCTTGATTCAGATTCGCAATAAGTAGAAGCACGAGGCGCGCGCACCACACGCGCAAAAATGGATAACGGTTAGTGGCGACCGAAAGCCCGCAAAGCAGGCGCCGTCATTCGGCCTACGGCGAGCCAGTCGCAGGAATGAACCATCCCTTTACTTTTTCTGGAAGATTACTGCGGCCCCGCCGCCGGGAGCCAAGTGAAGGGTGAGCGCATCCCCTGTCCCCATCCGCTTCTTGCTGATGGCCACGTGGGTGGCGACTTTATCCGCGTCCGGGCCATCGGCGAAAATCTGCGCTTCGAACTCATCCGCACCCAGGAAGTTGAGGGGTATCTGCAAATCACGCGCGTCCCCATTGGTCATGGCTCCCAGGAACCAGCCGTCGCCGTGGCGGCGCGCGATGGTGACGTACTGTGAGGGTTCGCCGTTTAGAACTCTGGTTTCATCCCACACGGTCGGAACTTTTTCGATGAATTCCATTTCCGGCGTGTGGCCGTAGATTTCAGGATAATCCGAAAGCATCACCAGCTCGCTTTCATAGACCACGTACATGGCCAACTGATGCGCCCGCGTTGTCTGGCACATCGGGTCGAGGTCGCGGGGTTGGAACTGTTCACGAGTGGCATTATTGAAGCAGCCTGGTGTGTAGTCCATGGGACCAGCGAGCATGCGGGTGAAGGGGATGGTGACGTTGTGCTCAGGCGTCACGCGGGTACTCCACTTATTGTATTCCAGGCCCATAACGCCTTCACGCGTAAGCAGATTGGGATAAGTCCGGCGCAGGCCCGTGGGCTTGTACGCGCCATGATAATCCAGAACCAGATGATGCTCGGCGGTCTTGCGGGCAAGGCGCTCGTAGAAATTTACCATTTCCTGATCGTCGCGATTCATGAAGTCAACCTTGATACCGGCGGCGCCCCACTTGACGTAAAGGTCCAATGCCGCATCCATCTGCTTATCAATCGCTCCCCAGTAAACCCACAGGAGTACTTTCACGCCCCTTTGCTTGCCGTGAGCGATGATCTCCGGCACGTTCACCTCGGGGACGTAGGTAAGAATATTCCCCACATCCGTGTACTCCTTTGCGGGGTACCAACCTGCGTCCACGAGCATGTATTCCAGATGGTGCTCGGCAGCGAAGTCAATGTAATGCTCCATGGTGGCGGTGTTCATTCCCGGTTTGAAGTCGACGTTCCGGTCAAAATCGCCTGACCACCAATCCCATGCCGCCTTGCCCGGGGTGATCCAGGACGTGTCGCCAATGGCCGACGGTTGACTGAGGTCCAGAATGAGATAGTTGGATTCGATCAGGCCACCCGGCCGATTGTTGAGCAATAGCACGCGCCAGGGCGTTGCCTTGGGCGTGGAACCCGTGACCACCTGATCCATGCGGTCGGGGCCCGGGGAGAGTTTGCTGACCAGGGCATTGGCAAACCCCGGAACGCCCCCGACGTACATCCCGGCATAGTCTGTGAGGTCGGCTTCCAGGAGTCCCACCCAAGGGCCTCCGGGTATCTGCACGAGCAGCGGCAGATTGATGATGGAAGCAGGTTTGATCAAATTTAGATTGGTCCGGAGGTATTCGCCTTCGTTGTCGGTGTTGAAACGGCCCTTGTTCAAGGCGAAGGCAGAAGCATCGTGAGCGAAATAGAAGCCCGTGTTCTCCGCCATAAGGCTGAATTTTTCCAGACCACTCTGCAACGGCAGGAAATACCGGAAAGCCACTCCCTCATCGTAGGCGCGGAAAATCACGTCCACCTTGCGGCCGGGCGCCTGCGTCTCATGCAGAGAAACCCGGACCTGATTGTAATGGTCGGGGACATCACTCCGTGTGCCGAAGTGGTTCGTCCACTTCTCGCGGCTCGAATGGAGGTCCGTGCCGATAATCTCCAAGTCACGGTCCAGCGGGGGCGCGCCCTCGAAGTCCAGGCCAAGGGGAGAGTCCGTCAACACGGGAACACCGCTGTAACTTACCTGGTAGTAGGCGCGGACGCCGGGAAGGTAAGGCTGAGGGTTGGATTTGAGAGCGAATGAAACCACCACATTGCCATTGGGCGATGCGATGGTCAGTGCATCCGCCGCGCGGGCGGAGCGAGCCGGAACAAGGCCGAGAAACAAAGCAGCAGTTGCGAGGGTGAGGGAAACAAATCTGCGGGACATGGGATTTTCCTCCTGGAAGCTCGATCCGGAACCGGATGTAAGGCTCACAGGTGCTTGAGTTGCCGGCAGGCTAATTCGTATTTGGGGAATTTTTTCTCGGCCTCCCGGAACTCTCGCGAGTGCACCACTCTCCGCTGGCCTCTCCGTTCGACCGGAAACCGGATGTGCAACATCTCATGATAAACGACGTATTCTACCAGATACCGGGGAACCGAAGGAGAGTCGAGTTCGCGGCTGATGATGATCGCCCCGTGGCCGGAATCGTAATGGCCCAGGATGCGGCGAGAATTCTTGTGGCTCCAGCCGAGGCGGGACGGGGGAATCCCGCCGTGGAAGTAGCGTTGATTCAGGGCGTGGAAAATCTCGTCCAGATCATGGTGGCGGCCGCGCGCCGGCAAATGGCGCTTGGTGCCGCGTTCGCGCCGCGCGGCGTCAATGCGGACGCGAATCGCCGGCCGGAAAGTGTATGCAAGGTAACACTCCCGGGCCTCGCGCGACGGACGGCGGTGGAAGATTCGGGCTAGAAGGATTTCCGCCAGGGCTTCGAGAACCAGCGGCGAAGCTTCTGCCAGCAAATCAGACACCCGCGCTTTTACGGCGCCGTTGCGCACCGTGACCGTGCTGCGCAATCCCGCAAAGGGATGGAACCGCGCGTCAATGCTGACTATGGGTGACTTGATCCGCAGGCGGGAAAAGACCCGCCGGAAAACCTCCGAGAGGTCGGGCGGGGGTGCAAGCGGCAGAACGAGCTGTTCGGGTTGTTTCATAACTACAGTGGCTACTTGTTAGTGGCTAGTGGGCAGTTCGCGGTCGCTACTCACTAGTGTCCTGAGATGGAAGTCCTTTTAGGGACTCAGCCCGCGGAGCGGGCGACATATCGTAGCCCACGGCGTAAGCCGTGGGTCAGCAGGCCCACCCTCTCCCCCATCCCCTCTCCCGCCCAGGCGGGAGAGGGGTGCCGAAGGCGAGGTGAGGGCCGTCTACCCAGGGCTTGCGCCCTGGGCTAAGTTATTCCGCCCCTAACGGGGCTGCAAAATGCGCTACCATCCAACGAAGAATTATTCAGCGAACTTCCAACTCAGGCCACTAACCACTAGCCACCAGCCACTGTTCTTCAGTCCTCGTCCTTGTCCGTGGGGGGGCCTTTCTCATGCTCTTTCTTCCGCAACTTCCCTTCTTCCTTGGTGCGTTTCTTTTCCTCCTTTTCGCGGTCTTTAACGGTCTGAGCGTCGGCTTTTTCTTCGCGCTTCAGTTCACCGAAAACCTTTGACTGCTCGGAGAGTGCTTTGGTGGCCCCGTCAAGCGCGTCGGCGAAATCATCAATGGCGTCGCCGAGAGATTTTCGATACGCGGCAGAATAGGGATCCGATGATTCTTCGAAATGCCGCAATTGATCGAGTTGGTGGGGACCCATTTCCATGAACTTCTTCAAGCCGGCGCGCATGTCGTCGTGACGATCGAAGTGATCTTCGATCCAGTCCTTCAAAGCGTCGGTGATGCGAACATACTGGTCGAGTTGGGTATCGAGATAGCCGGCAACGTCGTAATCCGGGTTCGGCGGCCGGTTACGGTAATCATCGAACCGCGTCAGGCGGATTTGGGCAAATGACAGATATTTTTCGATGCGCTCTGAAGCTCCTTGCGCTTCGCGCAACTCCCCCACTTCATCTTCGCTGAGATAATCGGCATTTTCCGCCCCCGCCGCGGCGCTCAGCGAAACTGCGAACAACAGCAGCGTCGAAGTCATCAAGGTGCGCATACGGCAATCACCGCGCTTCTGTGGAGCTCCCAGGGTTCGCGGTCGTCTGCGGAGCGGGCGAACCTTTGCGGTTATGGGTTTTGTCTTCGGGGAACAACTCGTGGAGAATATCGATCCGCATTTGCTCCAAATCCTGCGCCGCATTCGTCAGGGGGGTGCGGTCAAAGTAGCTCACGGTCCGCCCTAAGTCTTGCAGCAATCGCACATTTTCGCGGAGCGAAATCTCCAGCTCTCTGAATCCTTCCGGTTGCTTCGAGGCCTTCCGTCCGGAATCCTGGAGAAACTTCCAGGAAGTTTTCATCTCGTCCATAAACGTAGCAAGAAGCTTCGCGCCTGCCTCGACATGCCCCTGCACATAAGCATCATGGACTTCCGTGAGCTTCAGGTTGGCGAGCTTGATTTCGTCTTTCGCCTTTTTAACGGGACTCTGTTCGCTCTGAATCCGCTGGAGCAACTGCGCCTCGGTTTCACGTCCCATGGCGCACACGCTGGCTGAAAAAATCACCAGTACCGCCAACCAGACCGGTAAGGCTGTCCCGCGTTCCCCTGCCATACCCCTCGATTATAGCTATTTTGAAACCTCTCGGCGGAGAAGCTTTGCCCGTTGCGTGGCCTGCCATTCCTGGTCCGGATTCTTGCCGTTGGAGAGTTGCAGGAAGCGTTCGTAATTGGCCAACGCTTCTTTGCGCGCCATGAGGTGATCATAACAGGTGGCTAAGACGAAAAACACATAAGGCGCCGCGTCCGGGGCTTTCGCCAACAATTCAAGAATCGGAACCGCCTCCGAATATCGCTTTTGAAGGTCCAGGGCGGAAGCTAGCCCGATGGCGGCCTCTCGATTGTGCGAGTCCATTTGCAGGGCGGCCCGGAACTCCCCTTCCGCCTCCGAATATTTTTGTTCTTTCACGAGGATCTCCCCGAGAGCGCGATGGAGATCCACGACGCCCGGCTGCGCGCTCAGCGCCTGGCGATAATATTTCTCCGCTTGGGGCAAATTCTTTAGGCGCGCGTTCACGTCACCTAGCGCCGCCGTAAGCCCGGGCAGATCCGGTTTGATGCGGTATATGCTTTCTAACGTGTCGCGGGCTTTCTCATTTTGCTTTTGTTCCAAGAAAAGCCGCGCGAGGTGGAATTGCGTTTCCACGTCACCCGGCCGCGATGCCAGATATTTCTCATAGTGCGCTACCGCCTGCGCAGTCTCATTCAGTGCCTCGGCGGCCAAGGCTGCTCCCAGGTCCGCCTGTACCAGTTTTGGATCCCCCGCCAGTGCCTGTCGAAAGGCGGCGAGAGCTTCGGCCGGGCGTTTCTGCTGAAGTTCGAGCCTGCCGAGTTCGAATTGGGCAGTGGTCATGCCCGGGTCAAGGCGGGTGACGTCCTGATACTCCTTCCGGGCGGCCTCCGGCTGGCCGGTTTGGGCGAGCGCGCGCGCGTAATATAGGTGGGCGCGGACATTCGCCGGTTCGAGCGTCACGGCCTTCTGCAAGTGTTCCAAAGCTGCCTGCGGCTGTTTCTGTTCCATCCGCAGAATTCCCAGGTTCAGCCGCGCGGAAAAAAGATCGGGTGCAAGCTCCAGAGTTTTCTGGTAGGCCTTCACCGCTTCCTCCGGCTCGTCCAGACCAGTGTAAGCATAGCCGAGGTTGAACCAAACCTCCGGCATGGAGGGCTGTTTCGCGATGACGGCCTTCAACGCTTTCACCGCTTCGCCGAAGTCCTTCCGATTCAGTGCATCCTCTGCCGTATGCAGTAATGCAGAAAGTTCGGCGGACTCGGGCGGAACAGGGGCCTGTGTGGCCACGGGCGCGTTGCCTATTTTCTTCAGCAACTGGATGAGGCCCTCGGTTGCCCCCGCTTTCCGCATGTCACGTTCGAGGGCGGGTGTAACCTTGAAGTCGACGCCATCCCTGCGCACGAAAGCCTCAATTTGCCGCGAAGGAACACCAGCTTGAAGCATCTTGAGGGTTTGTTCCTGCGAGAGGGGAGCGCCCTTCTCCTCACCGGAGTCGGACAGAAGAGATGGGCTCGAGCAGGGCCGCCCGGCCAGTGCCCACACCGCCCCCTGGGGGGGAATCAGCAAGGCCGGGAGGAGCGCCGTTACCGTCAGGGAAATTAAGCGTCCGGTATATGCGCGCATGTCCTCAATTCTTTGTTTTCACCAAGCCGCGCGGCAGCTTGGAATCGGGGAGGTATTTCGCCAGAAACTTTCCCGTCAACGAGAGGCTGTTCTTCAGCAGGCTTTCCGGCGGGCCTGCCCCCACCACATATCCCCCGGAATCGCCGCCATCGGGGCCGAGATCAATAATCCAGTCGGCGGTCTTCAGAACGTCCATATTGTGTTCGATGATCAAAACGGTGGCGCCGGTTTCAATGAGGCGGCGAAAAGCCGTCAACAATTTGCTGATGTCGTCAAAATGGAGGCCCGTGGTGGGCTCATCAAAAATGAAGAGGGCATTTTCGCTGGTCCGATGCGCCAGGTGAGCGGCCAGGCGCACGCGTTGGGCTTCGCCCCCCGAGAGCGTTGTGGCGGATTGTCCCAGCCGCAGATACCCCAGCCCGACTTCATCCAGTACACGGATCTTGCCGGTCAACTTGGGGACACTGGAAAAAAAGGCCAGGGCCTCTTTCACCGTCATCTGCAACACGTCGTAGATATTCTTCCCTTTGTAGTGGATCTCCAAAATGCTGGGCTTAAAGCGGCGGCCGCGGCACTCCTCGCAAACCAATTCCACGTCGGCGAGAAATTGCATTTCCATCGTCACCGTGCCGTCGCCCTGGCAGGTCTCGCAGCGCCCTCCGGGAATGTTGAAGGAGAAATACCCCGGCGCGTAACCCCGCTTGCGCGCTTCCGGAGTGGAGGCGAAGACATCCCGGATGGCGTCAAAAGCCTTGATATAAGTGACGGGATTGGAGCGCGGGGTGCGGCCCAGCGGCGATTGATCAACGAGCACAATTTCCCCCAGCTGCTGGTCGCCTTCAATGCGTTCGCACTCGGCGCGGGGCGCGGGCAGACCGCGCCTCGAGATGAGCGCGTTGTAAAGCACATTGTGAACCAGTGTCGACTTTCCCGATCCGGAGACGCCGCTGACACATACCATGAGTCCGAGAGGAATTTCCACATCGATGGACTTCAAGTTGTGCTGGCGCGCGCCGCGAATTCGCAGCCATGCCTTGCCCGGCTTGCGCCGTTCCTTGGGCACGGGAATTTGCAGTTCTCCCGAAAGATACCGCCCCGTCAGCGAATGCGGATCAGCGCGCAGCCCCTCCATATCGCCCGCGTAAATGATGCGGCCGCCGTTCTCGCCGGCGCCGGGGCCGAGGTCCAGCAGTTTGTCTGCCTCGCTCATGATCTCGGGATCGTGCTCGACCACCAGCACCGTGTTCCCCAGATCGCGCAGGGTTTTCATGATCTCAATCAGGCGGCTGGTGTCGCGAGGGTGGAGGCCTATGGAAGGCTCATCCAGAACATAAAGCGCCCCGACCAGGTTGGAGCCCAGCGCGGTGGCTAACTGAATGCGTTGCGATTCGCCGCCGGACAGCGTGGAAGCAAGACGATCCAGGGTCAGGTACTCCAGCCCGACGCGGTAGAGGTACTTCAAGCGTGAACGGACTTCCTCCAGAATCTTTTCGGCAATCGTCTGCTGCGCCGGCGATAGGCGTAGCCCGTTGAAGAAGTGGTAGGCGTCCTGGATGGACAGGCGGCAGACCTCGGTAATGCTCCTTTGATTAACCCGCACGTTCAACGCTTCGCGGCGCAGGCGTCCGCCCTGGCATTCCGGGCACAGGGTGTAGCCGCGATAACGGCTGAGGAACACGCGCACATGGAGTTTGTACTTCTTCCGCTCCAGGTAGGCGAAAAATCCGCGGATGCCCCCGAAGTCGTCGTCACCCTCTACCAACCAGCGGCGTTGCTCGGAGTTGAGCTTGTAATAGGGAACCTCAAGGGGAATTCCCTGGGCACGCGCGGCGCGGCGCATTTCATTCTGCGGCTGGCGGTAGCGCGGCTTGGTCCAGGGTTCTACCGCACCTTCGGCCAGCGTTTTGTTCTTGTCGGGAATCACCAGGTCGAGATCAAAATCAATGGTATTCCCGAATCCCTGGCACCGCGGGCAGGCGCCGTATGGATTGTTGAACGAGAACAGACTCGGCTCCGGGTCCTGATATAGGATTTTGCAGGTCTTGCATTCAAAGCGCTCATTGAAGACCCATCGCTCGGGGGGCGTGGTGGGATCAGGCGAAACGAATTCCAGGATCGCTTCGCCGGACTCGCGGTAGCAGAGTTCCACCGAATCGATGACCCGCTGGCGAATGTCCAGCGCCACCGCCAACCGGTCCACCAGAATGTAAACCGGCTGCGAGAAATCCACGTCGAGCAAGGACTCCGGCGTGGAGAATTCGAAAACGCGGCCCTGCTGGTATAAGCGGTTGTAGCCGCGCTGGCGAAGGGCGAAGAGACGGGGCTTCAAATCTTCGCCGGGCGGCGCGGGCCCCGCCGCTGCGCGCGAAAGGCTCACACCCTCGCCGGCCGCCGGCCGTTTGCGCTTGGCGGAACCGCCCGAGTCAGCCGCTGAAGACTTCGCGCCCTTGCGGTCGTCTCTTTCGATGATCTCCGGCTCCGCCGAAACTGCCGGGTTCACCTGAAACAGCACATAGAAGCGGCGACCGGGTTCACCGGCCAGGACGCTTTCGGCGATGGCGTCAACATGGTCCCTCTGCACCACTTGGCCGCAGCGGTAGCAGGTGGTGACGCCGATGCGCGCAAAGAGCAGGCGCAAATAATCATAGATTTCGGTGGCCGTCGCCACCGTCGAGCGTGGATTGCGTGTGGTGTTTTTCTGGCGAATGGCCACCGGCGGCGCAATACCGGCAATCTCGTCAACGTCCGGTTTCTCCATACGCTCCAGAAACTGTCGCGCGTAGGCGGAGAGAGACTCCACGTAACGGCGTTGGCCTTCGGCATACAGTGTGTCAAACGCCAGGCTGGACTTTCCCGAGCCCGAAAGCCCCGTGACCACAGTGATTTTGTTATGGGGAATCGTGCAATCGATGTTCTTCAGGTTGTGGACGCGAGCCCCGCGGACAACAATCTCCTCACCCAACGAGCTTGTCCGGGTGGCGCCGGACGCCTCGGCCCCCGCTGCGGCATTTCCCGCCCCAGCCCGCCCTCTCCCGGGTTCCACTGCTTCTGGCAGGGCCGAACGGCGTTCGGCCCCAGCCGGTGTTTCAGCCAAGGTCCCCGGGCTGACAGATTGATTCTCGCCTGTGCTCAAAGATCTCCTACTCACCGGCCGGGCGGCGCCGGCCCGCCGGTTTTGGCCCCGCAAGCGGACCGATACGGTGAGTTCCGCGCTCCCAAGCCCAAACAAGCAATTATATGTCGCAGGGAATCAGTGTGCAAAGCGGGCACCACATCTACCAGCCCATTACTCCGCTCGCAGCGACTCCACGGGGTTCACGCTCGCGGCGCGGCGAGCCGGGAGGTAGCTCGAAATCGCGGCCGTGGCGAGGAGCCCGAGCGACACCGCGGCGTAGGTTACCGGGTCGGCGGACTTTACCCCGAATAGCAGGGACGACATTAGGCGGGTCAGCGCCGGCGCAGCGGCCAGTCCGCAGGTAACACCGACGCCGGTCAGTCCCAACGCATGGCGAACGAACATTCGTGTCAGTTCCTGGTCCTGGGCGCCGAGCGCCATGCGAATGCCGATCTCCCGCCGGCGCTGTGACACCGAATAGGCGATGACGCCGTAGAGGCCCACAACCCCGAGCAACAAAGCCATTCCCCCGGCGAGCGCCAGCATCACCAGGGTGAACGAGGTGCGCGCCATGGATTTCTTGTAGAGATAGTCCAGCGTGTGGACATCGGCCAGCGGAAGATTGGGGTCTACTGACCACACTGCCCGCCGCACCTCGTTCATCAAGCTTTCCGAACCGGCGCGCGGGCTGCGAATGGAGAAAGCCACGTAGCGGATCACATCAACATCGTTGCCCCCAAAACGCGCCCTGAGGATGGGCCAATACACCGAACTGGGCGCTTCCTTATCCATACCGTCGTCGTGGGTGTTACCGACGACTCCAATGATCTCGCGCCAGTCGTCGGTCGAGCCGGAACGGATTTGTTTGCCCAGAGCGCCCGCGGGATCATGCCAATATTCACGCGCCAGTTTTTCGGAGACGATGGCCACCGGGACCTTATTGTAGATATCGCTCCACGTGAGATCGCGGCCGGCGACGAGCGGTGTGCCCAGAGTTTTGAAAAGGCCCGGCGCGACGAACCGGTACCGGTGCAGCGGAATGTCACGGGAAGAGTAGGTTCGGTCCTTCGCGAAAACGGGATCGCCCCATTCATTACCATCCAGAGGGACGCTCATGGAGAGGCCGACGGAGGAGACGCCTGGAAGGGCCTCGAGCTTATGCACAATCTCCTCCTGGATGCGAACCACGCGTTCAGGTTCCTTCACCTCGGTGTCAACAATGTCCGCGCGGAATGTCAGGAGTTCGGCGGGCGCCACGAACCCGGGATCCACCTTGGTCAAAGCGCGGAAAGTGCGAATCATCAGTCCCGAGCTAATCAGCAGGACCAGCGCCAGCGCCACTTGCACGACCACCAGCACGCTGCGCGACCGATGCCGGCGCCGGCTTTCGCTCATGGAGCGTCCCCCTTCGCGCAGTCCGGTTCCCAGGCGCGCGCCCGCGTATTTCCAGACCGGGATGGAACCGAAAAGCAGGCTCGCGACGAGCGATAGTGCCAATGTGAACAGCACAACGTTCCCATCCACGCCGATTTCCTGGAGGCGAGGCAAGCCTGCGGGCGCGAGTGCCACCAGGCCCCTCAGGGCTCCATAGGCCAGCCCCAGTCCAAGGACGCTTCCCAGCAACGCCAGAATCAGACTTTCGAGAAACAATTCCGCGGCGATGCGAGCCCGGCTGGCGCCCAGCGCGGCGCGGATGGAAAGTTCCTGCTCGCGTCCTTCCGCACGGACTAGAAGCAAGTTGGCCACATTGGCGCAGGCGATGAGCAGCACCAGGCTGAGGCCGCCCATCAAAACCCACAGGACCTTGCCCACGTCGCCCACCACGTCTTGCTTCAGCGTACGGAGGTTCGGCCCGATGCGCGCGTCCTCGAACAATTTCAGGCTCAAGCCCGGCGGAGGGGGGAAACTCCGTTCCACGACGGGAAGCATCCGCGCCACGTCCGCGTTGGCCTCCGCCATCGTCACGCCGGGCCTGAGCCTGGCGACGGAGCCAAAACTGTACCGCCCCAGGGTGGTTTTGGCGCGGTCGAACTGCAGGGGAAGGAGCAGGGCAAGGTCGGCCCCACCGAAGTGGAATTTCTGTGGCAACACTCCGATGATTTGCCGCAATTTTCCATCCACGGTGATCGTTTTGCCGATCACGGAGCGGTCCCCGCCGAACTTACGGGTCCAATAGCCGTAGGTCAGCATCACCGCCTCAGCGCTTCCCGGGGAATCGTCCGCCCGCGTGAACAAGCGCCCAAGTAGAGGCGTGACGCCGAGAATCGGAAGCAAGCCGTCGCTCACGTCGAGGCCCGCCACGTGCTCCGGCTGGGCAAGGCCCGTGACGTTCACCGAGTCCCCCATATAGAGACCAATGTCCTGGAAAGTGTGGTTCTGCTCGCGGTAGATGATATAGTCTGACGGCGATGGATTCAGATCCTTAATGTTCAGCCCGGGAGCCGTGAGCCAGACAGCGACCAACTCCTCCGGGTGGGGATAGGGCAGCGGCTTCAGTAGTACGCCTTCGAGCACACTAAAAATCGCCGTGTTGCCGCCAATGCCCACGGCCAGCGTCAGCAGCGTGACGGCCGTGAACAGGGGCGCACGCCCCAGCCTCCTTAGAGCCTGCCTGAGCTGAGTTGTCAAGGAACTCATAAACTTACCTCCCTACCGCGCTGGACGTACTCCCAGGCGAAACCGCCCTCATGCAGTTGTATGACATTAAGACGCCCTGACGCTTGATACGTTAACAGGCAAACGCGGGTTCCAGGGATTTGGCTTGAGGGGGGTCTGCATCCGGAGAATTCCGTTGCCGATTTCCCGGTAGTGGGTCAATTTGATGTTGGCGCGTCAAGTTTGCCTCGCCACCGGGCGGCGTCCCGAGAAAATCGGGGCAGGTTCGGCCGCCTCTGCAACAAACTGCCTTACTACCCACTACCAATTTCACTTGACACACGGCAGGTCAGTAGACTAGAAATGTAGCATGAGAGTGGTACGCTTCAGGCGGGCTGTGCGGCAGGTCTTTCCCCCCTTCCGGCGGAATTTGATCCCGTACCGAGGCTCGACTGGCGTGAAGCCGCCGGTGGACCGGGGATGTCCCGAACCACCAGCGGCATTCTGACGCTAGAATTTACTGAACCGGTGGTTCTTGTGATTTCGGCGTAGACCCACCGGGAGCGACGCCGGGACCGCCTGGGGGGCCGGGTGACCGTCCCGGGGCGCCTCGCCGCTCCATCCTGTGTCCGCGTTGCATGCCTTCGCCGGCGCCGCGGTTCTGCATAAAGGTCTTGACTTTCTTTTGCTGCTCCGGTGTAAGGACGCTCCGCGCGGAGAGCAGCGTTTCCACGCGTTGCTTTTCCATCTTTCCACGCAGGGCGTTCGCTTCATCAAGTTTCTGCATGATCGCGGCGCGATCAGGATTATCCGCCTTCAGCAGTTCGCGGAGTTCTATGTGGCGCAATTCCATATCCGCGCGAGCCTGCACGGAAGCTTTCTCCGCGTCCACACCAAGCGTGTGCAAGCGTCCCACCTGCTCGTCCGTGAGGCCGAGATATTCACGCACGCGGGGATTATCCGCCATGCGCAAAAGGCGCTCGCCGCCACCATATCCACGCCCGCCTTGACCGCCGAATTGACCCGGGCTACCGCCCCATTGGCGCCGTCCGCCGCCACCAAATTGATGCTGGCCTTGCCCAGGATCGGGCGCTTGCGGGGCGCCTTCCTCACTCCAACTCACAATCGCTGCCGCCAGCAAAACCATAAGACTCAATGCCCCTATCGCAAATTTCCGTTGCATACTCAAATTACCTCCCATAACCGTTGGACGGAGTATACACCGGGCCCGTTACCACGTGTCCCAGGCGCAGTACATATTTAACAAGAGTTAACAAGTCACGATCCCTATTTAACAAAGTTAACAACTTCCCGTCCCACCACGATTGCAAACACGCTTCAAGAAACAAAGTTTCGCTGACTCTTTGCCCGCATTAACGGCAATGAGCTTGCCCATGTCTAGCCTATTTTAATTTCTCTCCGGCCCGGATGCTTGGGGAGGGCAGAGCCTGAAGTCTCCCGCGCGGCAAGGTGTCACTTGGGGTCGTGCATGGCTTCGTCAATAAGCTTGTAGAGGTCGGCGGAGGGCCCGGCGCCGATGAAAATCCTCCCGTTTACATAGCTCGTGGGTGTTTGTCCGATGCCGAGCGCCTCCCCTTCGCGCATATTCGCTTCCACCCGCGAAAGAGTATCCTTGGAATCGATGCAGGCGGCGAGCTTCATATTGTCGATCCCGGCCTCCGCGCCGAAGTGCAGAAGCATGTCACGGGCATGATCGGCGTTCATACTCTCCTGGTCTTTGTAGACGGCGGAGCGAAACGCCACGTATGTGGAGGGATCAATCTGGTATGCGCACTGTGCGGCGATGGCGCCGCTGAGTGCCCAATCATGGATGGTGACCAGAGGGAACTCTTTGAACACAACCCGCAGCTTGTCGCCATACTTGGGGATGATCTCCGTCTCCAATTGATCATGAAACTTCGCGCAAATCGGGCACTCGAGGTCGGAGTACTCCACCAGTGTCACCGGGGCGCTGGCAGGGCCTTGTGCGGGTTGGTCCTTGAGCGAGATGAGTCGCACAATCGTCTGGCGCGGGTCACCGCCCAGGTTGAAGATACTTCCTTCCACCATATACTTCATGTTCCGCGAAACGTAAAATGGGATCGACTTTTTGTCCTTGCCGTCGTCGACCGTGATGGTTGTCTCGAGGAAATCCGGGAAAGCGCTCTCCCGCAGATCGGTCATGGTGATCTTATCCGCGACAGGAATGCCAAAGCGATCGCGGACAAACTGAATGATCTTTTCGTGCGTCAACGGTTGATTCGTGGCCTGAGGGAGGAGGGCGGGCGTCGCCGCCAGAACCATCGCCAGGAGGCTAACGAGGGCGAAGCATCGGAGGGGAAGTCGGGTCATCAAAACAGTGTACTCCTTTCGCTTAAACCTGAAGGCGACGCAAAAATGATAGAAAGCGTGATTTTAACTGGGGCTCCGGGCAAAAGCAATTTGAAGAAGTCAGCAGCCGGGTGTGGATGGACGGAAATCGGCAGGCGGCAGACAGGAGTGAGCCCTCGATGGTGCGCTCCTGCATCCCCTATGCTGTCTACCGTCTGCTTTTTCTACTTATTTCCCCGCCATCACCTTTTCAATTTCCTCCAAGGCGCGCGGCAGCCGGCGGGTGAGCAGCTCGTTGCCGTCCGGCGTGACGAGAATGTCGTCTTCGATACGGACACCGATTTTTTCTTCGGGAAGGTAAATGCCCGGCTCCATTGTGATCACCATGCCCGGTTCGAGCGCCCGATTATAATCGATGGGGTCGTGAACGTTCAGGCCGATGGGATGGCTCAGCCCGTGGATGAAGTACGGGCCGAGCGGCTGACCGTGCAGATCCTTGCCGTGCGTGTTGATGTATTCGTAAGCAATCTCGTTCAGGCCCTTCGCGCCACGACGCCCTACGAACATGCCGGGCTTGGCAGCGGCAAGAGCGGCGTTCTGAGCCCCTAATACGATTTCGTAGATCTCGCGCTGCCGCGGCGTGAAGTGGCCGTTTACTGGGAGGGTGCGGGTGATGTCGCTGGCATATCCGCCGTACGAGCCGGCCACATCCATCACCACCACGTCTCCATCGTTCATCTGGTTCCTGTCCTGATCGTAGTGGAGAACCGTGGAGAAGAATCCGGCGCCCACAATGGGGGGATAGGACGGCCACTCGCAGCCCCGGCGCTCAAATTCATACTTCATCAAGGCGGAAATTTCATACTCCCAGGCGCCCGGCTTGACCGCCTTCATGGCGGCAAAGTGCGCTTCCACCGAAGCGTCCACGGCCTTGCGAATCAGAACAATTTCTCCCGCACTTTTCACGGCGCGCATGTGCGCAATAGTCAGACGGACGTCAGCAAGCGAGGCCTGCGGCGCCTTGTCGCGAATCTTCTTCACCATATCCGCCTGAAAGCATTCTTCTCCGCTCTCGGGTTGCGGTGTGAGCTCGGTGTAGATTCTGGAATAGCCCTTAAGCGCCTCCTGGAGGTCGGAGGGGAATTGCGCGATATTGCGAACCGTCGGAAATCCCGTGCGGGCAGGAGCGCCCGCGTCCTCCGGCGCCAGCTTCGGTCCTGTCCATTTCTCTTCCGAACGGTTATGCGCCGGAATATACAGAATCTCCCCGCCCAATTCCGCTTCTGCGCCGGTCGGATGAGTTTTCGGCGTCAGCAGCATGATGGCGCCCGGTTCGTTCCAGCCGGTGAGGTAGTAGAACTCCTCATTCTGCCGGAAAGAGGTGACGCTGGCCGCCACATCCGCCTCAACGTATCCGTAGAGGACGATCACGCCATCGCTGCCCGTATCGTGAATCAGGCGCGCACGCCGCTCGTGAAACACAGAGAGTGGCTCCCGCTCCCAGGCGCCCGCCGAAAGCGCCGCCCCCACAATGACCGCCGCGAGCGCCACCACCACGAACCTCTTGCATGGAAACCTGAATTGCACGCGTCCTCCCTTGGAGAAATGGACGAATAGCATAACCCCTTGGTCAAGCTTTTTTGACTCCGAAAGGGGGGCACGTGGCCAGCACTGGCAAGTACCTTTGTTTTCATCAAGTAAGTCTGCCGTTATAGAGGTGCTACGTCTGCCTCTGCCCCGTGACCACGGGGGACGAACGGCACTTCGCCGAAGTAATGGCGAGGTCCATGGAGCGGCGCGCGCAATTGGAAGGGCAGCGCACACTTGTCCTCCCGGTCCGCGGCCCATGTGTGCGGTCGTCGAGAAAAGCCGCGGACCTTTGCACCGCCGCCGGCTGGTTACAGGGGGTATCAGGAAAGGGGATCCTTTACGTGGCGTGCTCCACGGCGCGCGGGCGCAGGATTGCAGGCATCGCGTTGGCGAGGCGCCGCAACGGCGTTTGGAACAGCGACATAGTCCCCATGTAGGAGTAGCCCATGAAAAACAGCAGTAGGAACGGTGTGGTGAGATAATTCTCCATGGTGAATGAATAAACCATAGTAAAGAGGAAGTAACCGGCGAGGCAGAGCTCGACGATGGGAATCCAGCCAGCGCGGCGGCGCACATACTTCTTGCCTTCCCAACCTTCTTCGCGCGCTTCCAGGCGGTATTTCGGCGTGCGCACGAATTCCGACTGCTTGCCGATGATCGCTTCAATAACCGCTTTGGCGTTGGTGACGGCCAGGCCGATGCCGGTGGCCATCAGAAACGGAATGTATTTGATCCGCCTGCGCCACTCCTCCGGATAGAGTTCCCGCTGCGCCACCATATAGAAGCTTGAAACCGAGCAAGTGGAGGCGAGGAAGAGTGGCAGGTCAAGATAGAGCATCTGGAACCAGCCCTGGTAGAACC
>Ga0335085_10003185_pt1 | contig 28948 bp, 24 predicted proteins | sample Lox_Sample_45_FD_206712 | JGI IMG/M metagenome (GOLD analysis project Ga0335085, IMG submission 206712) | Soil microbial communities from Loxahatchee National Wildlife Refuge, Florida, United States - Lox_Sample_4.5 | ecosystem: Environmental > Terrestrial > Soil > Wetlands | place: USA... | reverse complement strand
ACCAACGGCAACAGCCGCTACCATTCCCTTCAGACCAAGGCGGAGAAGCAATTCGCTAATGGCCTGAGTTTCCTCGCGACTTACACCTGGTCGCAGGCGCGTACCGATGCCGGCGATCTGCTCAACGGCGGGAGCACGGCCGGTTTCAGGGCTCCAGATGTTCCAGGCGCCGGAGTTGCATTCGACTACGGCCTGGCCTCGTTCGACATTCGGAATGTCGTACACCTTAGCGGCACTTATGAGCTTCCCTTCGGTCACGGCAAACCCTACATGGCGAATGCGGGCACAGCCGCGAACGCCTTGCTCGGAGGTTGGAGCGTGAGTTGGGGCGCCGTCTTGCAAGGCGGACAACCGATCACCCTCAGCTGTCCTTCTGGCACCGCCAATGGCACGGGCTGCTACGATATTGTAGTGCCCGGCCAGGATGTGAAGAGAGGGATGCACATCGACGCCAACGGGCAGCCGAGCTTCCTCGGCAACCCGGCGGCGTTCACCCAACCTTGCGTGTGGCGGTCAACCGGGCCGGACACCGCTTCGGTTCCGGGCTGCATTCCGATTGATGGTGGCCTCGGCCTTCTGGGCGGCTCTCCCACCCAGATTGCCGGACCGCCCTTCAAGCGGCTGGATTTCTCCACCTTCAAGGACTTCAAGCTCGGCGAGCGCTTCTCCCTGCAGTTCCGGGCTGAGTTCTTCAACATCCTCAACCACCCGAACTTCAACGCTCCGAATTTCGGCGGTAACGGAGTTGTCGCCATCGGCGGTTCGGGCAATTTTACCAGTGCGAACTTCGGCGAAGTGGGTTCCACTCGTGATGCTCCTTACGATCCGAGGCAGATCCAGTTTGCTTTGAAGTTGAGGTACTAAGTTAGAGAGGCAGTCACGGGCGGAAGGCACAGGGTTGCAATGCCTTCCGCCCTTCATACGTGCGTCAGATTCTCCCGCCCGCTCGGGTGCGGTGTTAGCATGGGAAGACCGTGATCATCCGGCAACGGTCGCTGTGGTTCATTCCTCTCCTCTCCCTGGTCGTGTTGGCGTGGGTCCCGCCGGTGATGGCCATCGACGCTCAGGGCCAGCGCCTGGAGCGCGAATTCCAGGCCGCGGTTGCGCAATATGAGTCAGGCCGTTTCCCCGAAGCCGCCCAACGGCTGGAGGCCCTGGTGCGCGAAGTTCCCGAAAGCTTCGAAGTCCACGAGCTCCTGGGCCTGGTCTACTCCGCGCAATCGCAGGACGCGAAAGCCAGCCCTCATCTGCAGAAGGCAGTGCACCTGAAACCCGATTCCGCGTCCGCCCGCACAAACCTGGCAGCCAACCTCATGCGCCTGGGAAAGGCGGACTTGGCGGGGGCGGAATTCAGGAAGGCGGTTGAGCTCGATCCGAAAAACTTCGATACCAACCACAACCTGGGTGAGTTCTATGTCCATGCGGGAAAAGTGGCCGAGGCAGCCCGCTTTCTCGGTCAGGCCCAGAAAATTGATCCCTCTTCCTACGACAACGGCTATGACTTGTCTCTGGCTTACGTCCTGACCGGGCAGCTCACAGATGCCCGGCAAGGGGTGCAGGATCTGTTGAAAAAGAAGAACACGGCGGAGCTACACAACCTGCTGGGCGAGATTGAAGAGAAGGATGGGAAATTCGTCGAGGCGGCCAATGAATACGAAACTGCTGCCCACATGGATCCGAGCGAGAGCAACCTGTTCGACTGGGGCAGCGAACTGCTGATTCACCGCACGCTTGGGCCCGCGATTGAGGTCTTCCAGCACGCCACGGAACGCTATCCTCAATCACCCCGGCTCATCATCGGCCTGGGCATGGCCCTGTACTCACGCGGTAACTACGACGAGGCGGTGAAGGCCCTGCTGCACGGAGCCGACCTCGACCCTTCCGACCCGAGCTGCTACCTCTTTCTGTCCAAGGCCTACGACAGCTCGCCGGGGCAGGCCGACGAGGTCATCCAGCGCTTCCGCCGCTTCGCCGAGCTGCAGCCGCAGAATGCCCGCGCCCTCTACTACTACGCGATGAGCTTGTGGAAGGGAAAGCGGGCGCAGGATCCCGATCTCGACCTGCAGCGCATTGAAGGCTTGCTGAAGAAGTCCATCGCTCTCGATGACAAGCTGGCGGAGGCCCATCTGCAACTAGGCAACCTCTATTCCGACCAGACCAAGTATGCAGAAGCCATTCCGGAATACGTCCGGGCACGAGAATTGAGCCCGGACCTGGCGGACGTACACTACCGTCTGGGCCAGGCCTACGTGCACACCAAACAGACGGACCTTGCGCAAACAGAGTTACAGGTGTATCAACGGCTGCGAGCCGAGCATCTGGCGGAGGTCGATAAGCAGAGGGCGGACATCCGGCAGTTCGTATATTCGGCGAAAGGTGGGCAGACGGCGAAGTGATCGGGATCAATGTGGGCGGGAACCTCCACATATAAAAACTCACATCTGGACTTGGAATGGCATATAACTTTTCATTGCTGACTGCGAGAGACCGGGCCGTTGCCTCAGCTGGCAGTCCTCGAGAGCTTGCCCGGCAGCTGGCTTGCAACCGCCGGGAATTCCTGCGTACGGCGGCGGGGCTGGCGATGGGGAGCGCATTGCTCGGCCCGAGCGCCATGGCCAGAACAGCGTCCACTCGCAAGAAAAGAAAAGTAGTGGTGATCACGTTTGGTGGGGGGGCGCGGGACCAGGAGACATTTGCGCCCGAGGGACAGGAGAACATTCCGCACCTGATGCGGGAACTCATCCCCCAGTCGGCATTCTTCACCCAGGTGGTCAATCGCGGAATCCTCGGGCATTATGTCGCCACCGCCAGCTTGGTCACCGGGGTTTACGAGACCTTCAACAACTTCGCCGCAGTCCCCCCGGCTAACCCCACGGTGTTCGAGTACTTTCGCAAAGACCTGAAGCGTCCCCGCTCGGACGCGTGGGTGGTGGCTCCCAGCAACGGGTTCAACCGCATTGGAGAAAGCAGCCATCCTTCCTACGGCGCGGGTACGGGAGCGACGGTGATTTTGCCCAAGCATCTGTTGACCGCGGCCCTGGCAGGCGGCAGCGCCGACTACGATCACCTGCTACGGGACAACTACGAGACCCCGTTCTACGCCCCCGAACTTGGCGGCCGCGAATTCGAATTGCAGCAGCTCGAGATGCTGCTGAAGCTTTCGGTCGATGACTTCAAAGCCCACGCGCGGACGTTGTCCAGCCCCGACGAACTCTCGGTATATATCGCGCGTCAGTTGATGCGCCAGGTGGCGCCCAGCCTGCTGTGGATTACCATGCACGACATTGATATCGCCCACGCCGGAGCTTACTCGCTCTACGTGGAGGGCATCCGGCGCACCGACCGCCTGTGCGCCGAGCTCTGGCAGGCCATCCAGACCGAGCCGGAATATGCCGGCAACACGACCCTGTTTATCCTGCCGGACTTCGGGCGGGATTCGGACGAGGATTCCGGGGGCAACGGGTTCCAGCACCATCGCACCGGCGATGCGCTCTCCCGCACCACCTGGATGATGGCGTTGGGTGCGGGGGTGCGCCCAGGTGTTGTGTACGACCGCGCCATGGAATCCACTGACCTGGTGCCGACCCTCGGGTCCATGCTGGATTTTTCGGCCTCGCTCGCGCAGGGCAAGCCGATACCAGAGTTGCTGTAGGGCAATATGCTTCCGATCGATCTCAAGCCGGAGCAGTTCAAGGACTATCCGCCAGAGGCCAGAAAACTGGTCAGGGATTACGTTGGAGCCTTGCAACACCTGCCCTTGATCTTTGTAGCCAGCCTGCTGCGAGAAGTCATTGACTACGATTTCAAGTTCCCTCCCGAACGCAAGGCCATCGAAAAGGAACTCGCAAACCTGAACTCACTTTCCGCGGAACAGGTAAAAGAATGGTTTCAGGGATTCGCCCAGATAACCGACTCCCCCAAGCTCGAATCATTTGATTGGGTCAATTCGCCGGCCCAGTTTGTCGAACAGTTATCGGCGCATCTGTGGAGCACCCACCAACTGGACGCCTTTCGCAAGGCGGCGATGGATTATGCCAGCCGTCTGCAAGCGGCGGTGCCGCCAGAGCCGCCCGCGGCTCCGCGTCTAGGCATTGCCGTCATCGGCCAGGGCGCGACTGCACACGATGAACCTCTCTTTCGCAAACTGCGCTCCCATGGCGGATACTTTAGCCAGGTCAATCCCGAGCATGGCCTGGAGACGTTGCTCAATGCGGTCGCTGCTCGCGCCAAAGCGCATCCCGCTCCCTACGCTCACTGGTACATTGATGGCGGACAGGAAGCGGCCCATGACCCGATTCTTACCTGCGTCTCTTATAAGGCGCTGGAGCCCGCGCGGGCAGTGCTCTTGCGTAAGATGCACGGCGAGATCCAAAAACCCGGCATGGGACCAGAGACGCTGCGCACGTTGCTGGCGCAGATGCGTCCGGCGGACCTGGGCATGGGCCAGTCCGGAGATGCGGCGCTGCAGCGTTTTCAGGTCAAGCTGCTGACCGAAGGCTCAGGAACGCAGATTTTCAGCACGACTTTCGCACAGTGGGCGGCACGCGAAACTCTGCGCCGGGCCCAGCCCCTCACTTTGCTGGTGCGCTTTGCGCCACGACAGCGGCAGCAACCGATGAACGAATTGCTCTCTGGAATCCGCTCTGATGCCGAACTTGATCCCGCGGGTTCGCTGGTAGATGCGGACATGGGATCGTACTACACCTACCTGAATCAGCAGCGGCTGACCGGGGCGGAGAAATCTTCTTTCCTGGTGTGGTTCGAAGGTCACAAGGAAGCCTTGGCCATCGGCCCGGCGTTGCCGCGCGGCACTGCATCGTCCAGTCCCACCGATCTCCAGCAACTGCTCACCTGGGTGAGCTAGCTCAGGCAGTGCAGTGTGGGTCGGACACTCCTGTCCGACGCCTTTGAAGTTGATTTTGATTGTGGGTTGCTGTTTGACGGCCTGACATCTGAGTGAGCAAAGTCGAAGTCCAAAGCAAAGTCAAAGGCGGTCGGACAAGAGTGTCCGACCCACACATTAGTCATTGCTATTTCGACAGAACCGCTACGCCATAGACTGGAAGCTTGACCGATTGTTTCGATCCACCTTCCAGCACGTCCGTCATGGCTGACGGCAGTGACACGGTCTGCTCCGCCTTGGAGAGGTTGACCAGAATGTACACGATGCCGTGGTCGCCGTAGCGCGGATACACTTCGACCCCGTCAGGAACCGTACCCAGAGCGAGTTTCACGCCGCTCACCTCCGTCATCCATTTCGCCGCCGCGGCCATGGCGGATCCCTCGAGCCAGGCTCCGATGTAAGTGATGCGACCTCTCCCGACTTTGCGCGTGATTGCTGCCGGCTTGCCATCCAGCCAGCCGTTGCTCTTGCCGTAGGTCTCGAGCACCTCGGTATCGTTATCGTTCGCACTCAGCAGTTCGGCCCACAACTTGCTTTGTCCGGAGCCAAACTTTCCTTCGATCGCCACTGGGTCGACCAGCGCGTAGTACTGTTCAACCCGCCCGCCCAGGAGATCTGCCAGCGGACCGGGCTGGCGCTCAGGCTGCAGGCCGTTGTCCTCATCTTTCATGGCAGAGCGCTGGCCCAGAACCAGGTGTCCGCCACCTCGCACATACGCGATGAGGTTTTTCGTCGCGGCATCTGAAAGCACGTTGAGGCCCGGAGCCACAACCAGCTTGTATTGGGTGAGCGGGGCGACGGCTTCGACCACGTCGATGGACTGACACACCGCCCGCAGCGGCCCGTAATAGCTAACCAGTTCGGCCGCAGGGTCGTAGTCTTTGTTGTGCCGCTGCCAGTCGATGGCCCAGCGGCTGTCATAGGAGTGCAGCATCGCAACTTCAGATTTGACCGACGTTCCGGCCAGTGCCGGGGCAGCCTTGGCAAACTCTCGACCGATCTGCTGGGCCTCTGTATATAGGGGTACGGGTGTTCCGTCCGCTCCCACCAGCGTGCCGTGGTACTCCTCCTGGCCGTTCAACGCGCTGCGCCACTGCCAGTAACTGACCACATCGGCGCCATGTCCCACTGCGTGCCAGGCCATCGCCCGGACTTCTCCTTTGTCGAGGGAGTTGTTAATCGGCGCCCAGTTGACCGACCCCGGCTGGGTTTCCATGACCCAGAAATTCTTGCCTTTGAATCCGCGAGTCAGGTCATGGGCAAAGCCGTTCCTGGCTGGGTCGAGGTGTCCCTGCCCAACGTAGTCGTCCCAGGAGGCCAGGTCGAGATCTTTCTCGACGACGTAGTGATCGAAGCCGTCATACCAACCCATCGTGTTCGTGGTGATGAACTGTTTAGGATCGGAATTGGCGCGAATAATATCCAACTGGTTCTTCTGATAACTACGCCAGGTATCGCTGACAAAGCGTTTCCAGGCCAGCAACAGGCCAGGATTGCCGTACTGCGTCTGAATCGGAATCTGGCTCCAGTCGAAGATGGTCTCGCTCCAGTAGGAAGTGGTCCAGCGCGCGTTCAGATTGTCCAGCGTGCCATATCGCGCCTTGAGCCACTGTTGGAATTGCATCTTGGTATCGGGGTCGAACGATATGTCCTGGTACTCGTTATCGATTTGCCAGCCCAGCACGTAAGGACTGTGGCCGAAACGTTTGGCCATCTGCTCGGCGATCTTGCGTGCCAGTTCGCGGTACTTGGGATTGGCGAAGTTGAACTGCTGCCGGTTTCCATGCTCGACGCGGTGCCCCGCTTCATCGATGCGCAGGGTCTCAGGATATTTCTGGGTGAGCCAGGCTGGCGGCGCAGCGGTAGGAGTGCCCACTACACTATAGATGCCGTGCCGGGCGGCGGCGGCGACCGCGCGGTCCAGCCAGTCCAGATCGTACTGACCTTCGTTGGGCTCCATGCGGCTCCAGGCAAATTCGCCGACGCGCACCATGTGGATTCCGGCTTGCTGCATCAGCGTCAGGTCGGCGTCCCAGCGCGACTCTGGCCATTGTTCCGGATACCAGGCAGTCCCCAGCATGATGGGCGGAGGTGGCGGCGTCTGCGCCTGCAGCGCGGTTGCCAACGAAAGAGCAGCAACGGCGAACCAGACTGCGAGGGTCAATCGGTGTGATCGAGCTTTGTCCATTTTGTGCTCCTGACTGGTGCGCGGAATGAAGTTCGCGGCTGTCCGGTTCAGAGTTTGGTTCCGCGCCGGCCCAGGAAGAGCATGAGCGCGCCGAACAGCAGCATGACGATTCCCCACTCCAGGTTGATATTGATGCCCAGCGAGCGCGCATAAATAGTTTTGTCGCCCAGCGCTCCGAAGGTGATCAGCAACACGCCAAAGATGGAGAACAGGAAACCAATTGGCAATCGAATATCGAGTCCCATCTTTTCTCCTATCGGAAAACAATATTCAGCAAAGCAGTGGCCGCCAGTACTACCACCGCCAACACCGCGGGCCGTTGATACCAGTGCAGACCGTGTTGCGCCGGGCGTTCGGTGAGCGAGTACACCAGGCCTGCGAGTTGTTTCTCGTCGGGTGCGCGCGTCAACAAGCTGACTACGATAGTGATTGCAAAGCAAGCGGTCCAGGCATAAATGGCGGTCCAGAAATTCTGCGCCATCTCGCTGGGATAAACGTGCAGGGTGGCGATCCATCCGCCCTTCACCCCCGGGACGCCTCCCTGGGGCAGGGTCAGCACGTGGTGCAGCGCGGCGGCCATGGTGCCTCCAAGCAATCCGGTGAAGGCTCCGTGGCCGGTGGTCCGCTTCCAGAACATGCCCAGCAGGAAGGTGGCGAACAGCGGGGCATTCACGAAGGCGAACACTAACTGAAGCATGTCCAGGATGTTGTTGAACCGGGTTGCCATGTAGGCGGCCGCAACCGAGAGCGCTATGCCGAAGATGGTGGCCATGTGGCCCATCCAGAGGTAGTGCTCATCGCTCGCTGTCTTGTTGATGTATGACTGGTAGATGTCATACGTCCACACGGTGTTGAACGCGGTTACGTTTCCCGCCATGCCGGACATGAAGCTGGCCAGCAACGCGGTCAGGCCGAGGCCCAGGATTCCAGTAGGGAAGTAGTGCAGCAACATGTTGGGCGTGGCCAGATCGTAATCCAGTTCGACCGTCCCGTCTTTGTCTCGGATGACTTGACCTGACGAATCCATCTTTGCCGGAATCAAGCCTCGTCCTTCTATGGTGGTGGCGGCATGCGTCCCCGCCAGATTGGCCAGATTCTGCGTGGGCAGGGCAATCGCAATCAATCCCGGCAGGATTACCAGGAACGGGAAGAGCATCTTGGGGAAGGCTGCGATTAACGGTGTGCAACGCGCCGAATTCATGGAGTTGGCCGCCATGGCCCGCTGGATGACCAGAAAGTCCGTACACCAGTATCCAAACGACAACACGAACCCCAGCCCCATGGTCAGCCCGAACCACTCCACGCCCAGGCGGTTGGTGTGCGGATTGCTCAGGCCCAGCCACGAATGAGTGTATGAGGGATCCAGATTGGCCTTGAGCCCATGCCAGCCGCCGATATTCTTCAGGCCCAGCCAGACCAGCGGAAGAAATCCGGCGACGATCAGGAAAAACTGGACTACCTCGTTATAGATGGCGCTGGTCAGCCCGCCCAGCAGGATGTATCCCAGAACCACCAGCGCTGAGATCACCAGCGACAAGTGAAATATCCAGGCTTGGGGCAGGCCCACCCAGGCAAAGGGAGCGTCGAAGATGTGCAGGATCTGAATCAGCTTCGCCATGGCATACATGGAAATGCCCGACGAGAACAGAGTCATGACGGCGAACGAAACCGCGTTGAGGCCGCGCGTCTTCTCATCAAAGCGCAGGCGGAGATATTCGGGCACAGAACGCGCCCGCGAGCCGTAATAAAAGGGCATCATGAACACGCCGACGAAGACCATGGCCGGGATAGCGCCAATCCAGTAAAAATGGCTGGTGGCGATGCCGTACTTGGCCCCGGAAGCGCCCATGCCAATTACTTCCTGTGCGCCAAGGTTCGCGGACAGAAAGGCCAGCCCGGCCACCCAGGCGGGAATGGATCGTCCCGCAAGGAAGAAGTCAGTGCTGGTTTTCACGTAGCGCTTGAGGATCGCTCCGATTCCGAGCACGAAGACGAAATACACGATCATGATGGTCCAATCGATGGTCCTCAACATGAAGAGTTCTCCTTCGTGCATCGTGAGCTGAATACTTCCGGCAAACGATGTAAACGATTGCAGGCTTGCCGCGTCTTTGTCAACGAGTTTTACCTGTTGATTCAAGCTGCCCTCAAACCACTGTCACCCTGAGCGCAGTTAGTCCGTTCGCAAGCGAACGGACTAACGGAGTCGAAGGACCCCTACCTTGGCAATCACCATTGTTTCCGCGTACAAAGAGTTGTGCCCTCCGCAGCCGTGTCCGACCAGCGATTGCGCTTATAAGGGTCCTTAGACTCTTCGCCGCTGCTTCGCAACGCGAAGCAGCCACTCCGCCCAGGATGACACATTGCCCGGTCGTTATCGCCGCTCGCCCAGTGATTTCAAGTGCGCCGCCGCGCTTTCGGGAGTGATGTCCCGTTGCGGCATGCCCAGCATTTCAAATCCCACCATGAATTTTCGAATGGTCGCGGAGCGTAGCAGTGGAGGATAGAAGTGGGCGTGAAAGTGCCATTCATGATGCGGATTGCCATCGGTGGGTGACTGGTGAAAGCCCATCGAATACGGGAACGGGACGTTAAAAACCTTATCGTAGGTTGACGTCACCTGCTGCAGCATCCCAGCCAGCAGGCCGACCTCTTTCTCCGTAAACTCCGGGAACGTTCCCAGATGGCGGCGGCTGCACACCATGATCTCGAACGGCCAAACCGCCCAAAAGGGCACGAGGGCAACAAAGCCGTCGTTCTGGCAAACCAGGCGAACTTTTTGCTGGTCCTCCAGACGGACGTAATCACACAATAAACATGTGTTATGTCTTTCGAAGTAGCCTGTCTGGCAGGCCAGTTCTTTTCCGGGAATGTCCGGAACGGAATGGGTGGCCCATATCTGGCAGTGGGGATGGGGGTTGCTTGCTCCCATCATGGCGCCGCGATTCTCGAAGATCTGCACGTGGTTGATCTGCGGCATTGCCCCCAGTTCATGAAATTGGGCCGTCCAGGTGTGAAGCACACCTTCGATGTCCTTGGGCGACATGATAGCGAGGGTCAGGTTATGGCGCGGGGAAAAGCAGATTACCCGGCACAACCCAGGTTCGCCTTCCGCGACCAGCAATCCCCGGTTTTCGAGGTCCAGACGGTCGTCGCGAACCGTGGGTTTGAGGGCGGCAAAGTCATTGTCAAAAACAAAGGTGCCTGTGTAACCCGGATTAAGCACGCCTCCCGCCCGGGCATTGCCCGGACACAGGTAGCAGGTGGGGTCATATTCGGGTTCGGCGTGAGTAGAAACCTTCTCCAGCTGTCCCTGCCAGGGCCTGCCGGCGCGGTGCGGAGATACCAGTAACCACTCGCCGGTGAGAGGGTTGAATCTGCGATGTGGATCTTCGGTAAGCTTCAATAACGTGCCTCCGAACCTTGAGTTACAATGTACCCGAAAGCCTGTCACCGGCTGGAAAAACGATAGATAAAAGGGGTTTGACAGACAGCCCAAGGCCGCCTATTGTGGCAGCTTGTAATCGCTTACAAAGTATTTCATACTCCCAACCCGGATTTCACGCCCTGTTTTTTGCTTGGCTCTGGTTTCATTCGGAACGGTATGAAGTCAGCAGAATTGACTCAACATTTTGAGAACGCCTTCGGGTCTCCGCCCCGCATCTTCTGTGCCCCGGGACGAGTCAATCTGTTAGGTGAACACACCGATTACAACGACGGCTTCGTGATGCCCTGTGCCATCGGCTTTTCTACCCGGGTGGCCATCTCTTCCCGGTCGGATCGCAAGCTGGTAATTCGATCAGAAGAATTTTCTCAGCAGTTTGAATTCGATCTGGATAACCTGCCCAGCCATGGCAACGGCGCTTGGGCAGATTATGTTTTGGGTATTGCGGTGATGCTGGCTGAGATCGGGCATCCGACGCCGGGCGCCAGCCTGTTGGTGCGGGGTGAAGTACCCATCGGAGCCGGCCTCAGTTCCTCGGCCGCGATTGAAGTGGCCAGTGCACTCGCCCTGATGAGCCTCAACGGCGCCCGCCTTTCACTGCCCGAAGTAGCCAAGTTGTGCCGGCGAGCGGAAAACGTATTTATCGGCGCGCGAGTCGGCATCATGGACCAATTTGTCTCTTGTCTCGGCCGCGCCGGACACGCCTTGCTGCTGGACTGCCGCTCCCTGGAATACAAGTTGATTCCCATTCCGGAGAACGTGCGTTTGGTGATTTGTAACACCATGGTGAAGCATGAGCACGCCAACGGCGCCTACAATCGCCGCCGTGAGGAATGCGATGAAGGAGTGCGGATCTTGAGCGAATGGTATCCCAATGCGCGTGCTCTGCGAGACATTTCCGTGGAGCAGCTCGACCAACACCGCGCGGCCATGCCGGACATTATTTACAAGCGCTGTCTGCACGTGGTCTCGGAGAACCAGCGGGTGCTGGAAGGCGCCAAGCACCTGGCAGCCGGTGATGTGAGCCGATTTGGAAGCCTGATGCGCGAATCTCATCGCAGCCTCCGCGACCTATTCGAGGTCAGTTGCCGGGAACTGGACATCATGGTGGAAATTGCGGAATCCCTGGAAGGCTACTGTGGCGGACGCATGACCGGCGGGGGCTTCGGCGGCTGCACCGTGAACCTGGTGAAGAGCGCTGACGCCTCTAGATTTGCCGCACAGATTTCCGAGCGATATCAAACCGCCACTGGGATCAAGCCTGATATATACGTTTGCTCGGCGGCCAACGGCGCCAGCGCCGAATAGCTCGAAACAAGCCGAGGGAGCCAGACCTCCCGACTCGTAATATCTGGCGCACCGGCCCGGTCACAAAATCCCCAATATTCAGACCGTTGTCCGAGATATAGGGGGCCTTCGACTAGCTGCTTCGCCAGGCGAAGCAGCTACTTTGCTCAGGATGACAACGGAACTCTAGATGGCGCGAGTGGAGCCGCGCATCACCAGGTGGGTCGGAATCGAGTAATCGACGTGCGGCCCCTCGTCTTTTCGGATGAGGGCCTCGAGCGCGGCAAAAGCCGTGACGGCAAGCTGGGTTCGCGACAGGATCACGGTGGTCAGCGGAGGCTGGGTAAGGTGCGCGAACGAAATATCGTCAAAGCCGATCAGCGACATGTCCTCCGGAACTTTCAATCCGGCGTGCAGAATCGCGCCCAGGGCTCCAATCGCAGTCAGGTCGTTCGAGGTGATGACTGCGGTGGGGCGCTGAGGCAATTTCAGCAAGCTCCTCATGGCCATGGCGCCGCCCTCGATCCGGTGGTCTCCCTTTTCGACCATCGCCTTGTCAGAGAGTCCTCGGAACTTAAGTCCCGAAAGATAAGCGTCGCGCCGCATGCGGGCGGACTCCAGATTCATCGGACCCGCGATAAAGGCTATGCGTCGATGGTTGAGCGAAAAGAGATGTTGCATGGCCTCGTGAATGCCCTGGGCGTAATCGATGCGAATGTTGGCGCTGTGGAGGCCAGTTTTGCCCGTGTCCATGAAGACAGTAGGAATGTTGCGGCGGGTCAGCTCGGTCACGAGGGCTGGATCGGCCTCAGACGTCATGATGGCCACGCCATCGACCTTGCGCTCCACCATGCGCCGGATGCATCCCGCCATCCGCTTGGGATTGTAATCCGTGTTTCCAATGATGACTTCCTGGCCGCGCTCGACCGCCTGATCTTCAAAACTCTTCACCAGTTCGGGGAAAAAAGGGTTCGTGATGTCGGAGATGATGAGACCCAGCATGCGGCTTCGTCCCGAAACCAGGGTGCGAGCGTGGGTGTTGGGATAGAAGTTCAGTTCTTCGATGGCCTGGCGCACCCGCGCCGCAGTGTCGGGGCGCACTTTCTCGGAATCATTGATAGTGCGCGAAACCGTGGCGGTTGAGACTTTTGCACGCTTCGCGACTTCTTTAATGTTCATGCATGCCCACGAGGAAGATCTCGGGAAGAGAGCTCTATTTTAGCAACGATTGCCGGACAAAAGGAATCCGAGGTGCACCGGGTTGTATGTGGGTCGGACACTCTTGTCCGACGCCTTTGAACTGGATCTTCAGTCCTTGACTTCTATCAAAAGATTAGCTTGGAACCGCAGAGTCAAAAGTCAAAAGTGGCGGACAGGAGTGTCCCCCCATACATACCCTTTGTGTAAGCGTTTACAGGGGCGGCCCAATATTAGATAATGCACCCGCAATCATTCCACAGGCACCTCGAGGGAAACCATGGACCGACGCAACTTTCTCAAGACTACGGGCACGTTCATTGCGGGTGCGACCATTGCCCGCTCGGGATTAGCCACCAGCGCTGCAGAGGCCAATGCCGCCCCGGGACGCCTGGTTCTGCCTTTGAATCGGAACTGGCGCTATAGCCGCACGGTCGCGGATGGGGCGCACGCCCGCGATTTCGATGACTCCCAATACGAGCGCGTCGTGATTCCTCATACCAACGTCCGCCTGCCCTGGCACAGCTTCGACGAAAAGAGTTATGAGCTCGTCTCCAGCTACCGCCGCCGTTTCAAACTGCCGCCCGAGGCCCGGGGCAAGCGTGTCTTCGTGGACTTTGAAGGGGCCATGACGGCTTCCACCGTCTGGATCAATGGCCAGCGACTGGGCGAGTACAAGGGCGGATACACGCCGTTTTCTTTTGAGCTCACCCCGCACCTTGATTTCGACGGCGAGAACGTGCTGGCCGTGGACCTGGATTCCAGCGAGCGTCCGGACATTCCCCCCTTCGGTTATGAGATTGACTACCTGACTTTCGGAGGCATTTACCGCGAGGTTTCTCTTCGCATCGTGCCGACAACTTTTATCGAGAATGTTTTCGCCAAGCCAAAAGACGTGCTGACTGATCACCCCAGCCTGGATGTGGATTGCTACATTCAGCGCACGGAGACGTCGCGGGAGCCACTGACCCTCGAAGTCAGTCTCCGCGAGGGTGATCGCGTGCTGGCAAAGGCGACGCAGCGCGTTCCCGCTGCTTCAGCCGCAGCCGAGCCCGCTACGTTCACTGTCCACCTGGACAAACTTGGCTCCATCAAGCTATGGGACCTGGCGCATCCGAACCTCTATAGCGTACAGGTCCGTCTGCTGCGCGGGACGCAAGCGGTGGATGAAGTCTCACGCACCATCGGCTTTCGCGAAGCGCAATTCACCGATCACGGCTTCGCACTCAACGGCAAAGTGATCAAGCTGCGTGGCCTCGACCGGCATCAGACCTTCCCCTGGGTCGGACAGGCCATGCCTGGCCGCGCCCAACGCAGCGATGCGAAGATTCTCCGCTACCAGCTCAAATGCAATATCGTGCGGACCTCGCACTATCCGCAATCCCGCCACTTTCTCGATGCCTGCGACGAAATCGGGTTGCTGGTGCTGGAGGAAATACCGGGCTGGCAGCATATCGGCGACGAGCCCTGGAAACTGATATCGATTGACAATGTCGGCCGCATGATTCGCCGCGACTGGAACCATCCCTCAATCATCCTGTGGGGGGTGCGGATTAACGAGTCGAAAGACGACCACGATTTCTACGTTCGCACCAACACGCTGGCGCACAAGCTGGACCCGACCCGTCAGACCGGCGGCATCCGCTATTTTCAGGAATCGGAATTCCTGGAAGACGTGTTCACCATGAACGACTTCGGTTTTCCCCTGAAGCCGCCCAATCACTCTCGCTACCTGAACACCGAGTTTGTTGGGCACACTTATCCCACCAAAACTATCGACCAGGTGGAGCGGCTTACTGAACATACCTTGCGCCACGCCCGTATCCACGATCAGCTGGCTTCGAATCCGCAATACGCCGGCGGCATCGGCTGGTGCGCCTTCGACTACAACACCCACGGCGATTTCGGCTCCGGCGATCGCATCTGCTATCACGGCGTCACCGACATTTTCCGCGAGCCCAAGCCGGCGGCCGGTTTCTACAAATCGCAATGCGATCCCGCCGAAGAGGTCGTGCTCGAGCCGGCCTTCCACTGGGCGCGCGGCGACGCATCCGTAGGGTTTTCTACGGCGGTGATCTGTTCCAACTGCGACCAGGTGAAGCTCTACATCGCAGATGAGCTGGTCGCCACGATTGATCCCGACCGCAAGCAATTTGCGCATCTTCAGTACGCCCCATTCGTCGTGGAGCTTGGCGAACTCTTTCACAAGTGGGGCGACTTGCGGCTCGAAGGCTACATTCAAGGCAAACAGGTCATTGTGAAGAAGTACTCGGGCAAAGGCGTCGATCAGAAATTCACGCTGTTGCCCGACGACACCAGCCTGATCGCCGATGGGGCCGACACAACGCGGGTGGTGCTGCGGGTGACCGATGAATTTGACGCCATCCGGCCATTTGCCAATGACGCCATCCAGTTTGATCTGGAAGGCCCGGCGGAACTTATCGGCGACAATCCTTTCGCGTTGATAGGCGGAACCGGTGCGGTTTGGATTCGAGCCAAAGAACAGCCCGGAACAGTCCGGCTGACGGCCACCCACCCCGTGTTGGGAAAGCAGCAGGTAGCGTTTGAGATTGCTGCGGCCGCTCCGGAGGTTGTGTAGCCGCAGATCAAAAGTGCGTTCGGTCCAGGCGCGAAGCGGCGCAAGAATGCAGTTCCTGGCGTAAGCCCGGGATCAACTTGCGAAATGATGTCCAGCCCCGGCGGGGCGTCCGTCCCTACGTGGTTTGTTGACGGATCAGATCCTCGACGTCGCCGATCTTGTCTCCCAATAAATTGAGCTTGCGGGCCAAACCTTGAATTTCGGACTCTGCACGGCGGTTCACATTGTAATCGAGCTCGCCCCGCAGGCGGTCTTTTGTGTCTTGCCGGTTCTGGCTCATCATGATGACCGGTGCCTGGATGGCGGCTAGCATGGAAAGGAACAGGTTCAGCAAAATAAAGGGATAGGGATCCCAGGCCCTTCCTCGTAACACGACATTCAGAGTGGTGTAGACGGTAATGGCCAGGGAGAAAATAATGATGAATGTCCACGAACCGCCAAAGGCAGCAACCCGGTCCGCGATGCGTTCGCCGAAGGTCATGTCTTCTTCGATGATGTCGTTAGGGTTGCGGCTGGCCCGCAAGCGCACCAATTGCTGCGAGGCGTGGAATTGGCGGCCCAGCACGGTCAACATGTCCATCCCGGCGTGAGGTTTGCGCTGTAGCAGAGTGGCGATATCGTCGCGGGACACTTCCAGGCACACGGCTTCTGTAAGGGCGAGGGCCTCGGTCTGGTGGGGCGTTTGCTCCAGCATGGAAGCGAAACCAAAGAATTCGCCCTCGGCGGGTTGATCAACCACGACCTCCTGGTTGTCCTCATCCACAGTGGTGATCCGAACCGTGCCGGATATCATCACATAAGCTTGTCCGCCCGGGTCGCCGATTTTCCAGATGCGCTGGCGCGGAGCGAAGGTCTTGATTTCGACCTGGGCGGCTAAAACCGCGGTCTCATCGTCGTCGAGCAGTGCAAACAGGGGAACACCTTTTAATATCGCGGGGCTACACGCCATCGATCACCTCGGGGGATAGAAATGAATCGCACCTGATCCGTCCAGAAGGATGTCATAAAAGCACAAAAGACAACAACTGGCAGCGGTGCCTCTTGCGGATATTGCAGTGATAGCGCTGCAGCTTTTTTGCGTTCTTTGCGGTTGGGTTTTTAGGGTCTGGGCGAGAGTCAAACTCTTTAACCGCGAAGGACGCCGAGAAAAGCCGCAAAGGACGCAAAGAGACTACTTCTGCTCCCCGAAAACCCGGGAGTGAAACTCCATGACCTCGCCCATATGGGACAGGAAGTAGTTCAGGCTATGATCGCCGGCGTAGAGGTGGTATTCATGCCTTACGCCTTCCGCCTGCAATTGGCGGTGCAAAGCGGCTGCGCCATCTTCAAATCCAAAGTCATCTTGCTGCCCGCAATTGAAGTAAATGGCCAAACCCCTCAACGCCGGCCCGTTCTTTCTGGCAAGCAGAAAAATATTGTTCTGTTTCCAGTGCGGCAGGTTGATGGGCTCGCCGAAAGCCGGCCCCAGGACCCGTCCCAGGGGCGTACCGGAACGCCCGGCATCCGACAGTTCTTGCGGAGTCTGCGTGATCAGAGCAGCGCTTTGCGCGCTCACAGCGGAAAACAGTTCGGGGTGGGCAAAAGCAAAGCGCAGCGCCCCGTAGCCCCCCATCGAGACCCCGGTGATGGCCCGGCCTTTCCGTCCCGGACGGACGCGATACCGGCTTTCGATCTGGGGCATGAATTCCTGTAGGAAGAAATCGCTGTAGCGATGCTTGTTGCCGGGCGAGTTGATATAGAAGCTGTGCTTGCCTTCCGGCGCCGCCACCAAAAAGTCGGCAATCTTGTGCTGCCGCCGCAGGTCTTCAATTACGCTCCATCCTCCGGTGCTGAACAGCGTCTGCTCGTTCTGGCCAAGGCCGTGCAGGAAGTACAGCACCGGGTAGCGCCGTTGTGCGGACCCTTTGGCGTCATAGTCCGGCGGTAATTGCACACAGTAGTGAACCGCCTGTTGGAGGATTTGGCTGTTGATGATGTTGCAGTCGGTCCGGCTCTGCGCGTTCGCTACCAGCGGAGGAAGGATGCTCAGCGCGAGCCATAGCCGCCACCATCGAGACATGGATCTCAGTTTACTCGTAACGCAGCGCCTGTACGGGATCGAGACGGGCTGCGCGCGCAGCCGGATACAGGCCCGAAACCAGGCTGACGATAAAGGCAAAAATGATGGCAGCCCCGACCAGCCACCACGGCACCGACCAGAAGCTTTCGGGCGGGAGGGCCTGGCGCCTCAGATAGATATTCGTTCCCAGGTTGATGACATGGCCGATGGCCCAGCCCAGCATTACTCCTACTACCCCGCCCAGCAGGCCCATGGCCCCAGCCTCGGCAAAGAAGAGTTTTTTTACGTCGCTGTCGCTGGCGCCGATGGCCTTCATGATTCCGATTTCGCGGCGCCGCTCCAGGATGGCCATGACCAGCGTGTTCACTATGCCGATCGAAGCCACGGCCAACGCCAGGCTGCCAAAGATTCCCAGGAACAGATCGAGCACGGCGAAGAATTGCCGCAAGCTGCGGGTGGCATCCAGAATGGAAAACGTGTTGAATCCCAATTTCTTGATGGCCTGTTCAACCTCTTCCACGTTCTTGGGATTTCTTACGCGTACGCTCACCGTAGAGTAGCTGGGCTGCTTGCCGAAGCCGCGCATGCTGTCGCGCACGTCGGAAGGCTGCATGACGCGCAAGTCCTGAGCCAGCTTCAGGGGCAGGAACACCCGCGCCCGGGCAGCGCCCCGCATGCTGTCCGGATCCAGATCGGAGATGCCGACAATTTTCAATTTCTGCTCGCGCGAGACTACGGAATACGCCGCATCGGATTCAGTCGACGCTCCGGATGTCGCAGCAGTGTTTTCTGCGGCGGACTCCGGCGCGGAAACGCGCTGTGCGTAGTGCATGGTCAACTCTTTACCCAAAAGGGGTTTGGCCAGGTCGCTGACCGGAACATCGTCTTCGTGGCCGGGCGGCGGCGTTTTACCCAGCAGCTCCAGGGCGAATGACTTCTGCAAAATGACCTCGGGCGCCGTTTCAGAAGAGAAGAAACTGCCCGGGATTCCAGTGAAAGCATCGTTCGACCGCGCCGAGTCCGGAATTCCGGATACCATGGTCAGGTGGGTCTTGTCCTGGTAGCTGAGTTCAGTAATGAAGCGGATGTCAGGATAAGCTTCCAGCACGTTGGGCAGGCGTTCGATTTCCTGGCGCGCCGGTTCATCGAGGGTGCGGCTTTCAGCGGCGGAGGCAGTGCTTGGTTGGTCCTCACGGTTAAAGCCACGCAACTCGCGGCGTGAAGTCACGACCACGGTATCGAACAGTCCAGACTTTGCCAGGTGCCGGGTGGCCAGCTTTTGCAGGCCGATGCCGAGCGAAAGCATGGCAACCAGCGACGCCACTCCGACCGAAATACCAATCGTGGTCAGTGAATTGCGTAACGACGACTCCCGCAGGTTGCGCAGGGCGAGTTCGGAGAGGTCGTAAGTCTTCATTGCTGCTCCTCCTGCAGGCTGGCTGAAACCGCGCTATTGGGCCGATCGTCCACCAGTTTGCCATCGGCCAGCAGGATCATGCGCCTGGCGTAGCGCTCGGCCAGGGCGCGTTCGTGGGTCACCATCACAATCGTCATGCCCAGAGACTGATTGAATTCGCGGATGAAATTCATGATCTCGGTGCCGGTGTGGCTATCCAGATTGCCGGTGGGTTCATCCGCCAGCAGAAGCTTCGGCTGGTTGATTAATGCGCGGGCCAGTGCCGCGCGTTGCTGCTCGCCGCCGGAAAGTTCACTGGGCCGGTGAGACATACGAGCGCTCAGGCCGACGCGCTCCAGCGCCTGCCGGGTGAGTGCCTGGCGCTGGCTGCGGTCCACTTCCGCGAAGCGCAGCGGCAGGTCCACATTCTCGGCCAGGGTCATTCGTGAAACCAGGTTGAACGATTGAAAGACCATGCCGACGGTGCGCAGGCGATGCTTGGCCAACTCTTCCCGTGAGAGTTGGGCCAGGTCACGGTCTTCGACGATGACCGCTCCGGACGTAGGCCGATCAAGGCCTGCAATAAGATTCAGCAGGGAAGACTTGCCGGAACCGGAACTGCCCAGCAGCGCGACGAACTCCCCGGACTGAATTTGAAGCGACACGCCATCCACGGCGGGTATCAATGCCTCGCCCATCTGGTAATGCCGGCACAGATCGACGATGCGGACTGCCGGCGCTCCGGTTTGGCGGTTCGGTTGGCTGACGGGGAGGGTCATTGATAGGCTGGTTTTACCTCTGTGTTCTTCGTGTCCTCTGTGGCGGGCTGAATCGCGGGAGCTGACACAACACAAAGTCCCTCCACTGTGCTCGCTGCGCTTCGCTCCGGTCGGGATGACAGTCCATCAACGGACCTCTCCTCTTATCAGACGCAAAGCATCGGCCGAACTGACATCGCCATCGCCATTTTTTGTGGCCGCGCCGTCGTCGGCAGGCAATGCGGCATCACCCTCGCCCGGCGCCAGGAAGAGATTATTCTGCAGGCCTTGCTGCTTGGTGTAGAGATCGAAGTAGCGGCCCTGCAAAGCGTACAGTTCTTCGTGCGTGCCGCGTTCGACGATCTGGCCCTGCTCGACTACCAGAATCTGGTCAGCCCGGCGGATGGTGGAGAGGCGGTGGGCAATCACAAACGTGGTACGGCCCTGCATCAGATACGAGAGCCCATGCTGAATCATCTCTTCCGACTCCGAATCCAGGCTGGAAGTGGCTTCATCCAGGATCAGAATGCGAGGCTCCGCCAGGATGGCGCGGGCGATCGAAATCCTTTGGCGTTGTCCTCCGGAAAGTTTTACGCCGCGCTCGCCGACGATGGTGTCGTACTTTTCCGGAAAGCTTTCTGCGAATTCGTCCACCCGCGCGATGTGGCATGCCCGCATGATCTCTTCCTCGCTGGCCTGTGGGCGAGAAAAAGCCACATTCTCTCGAATGCTGCCGTCAAACAAGAACGACTCCTGCAGCACCACTCCCAGGCTAGTGCGATACGAGTCGAGGCGGGCCGTACTGAGGTCAACTCCATCGACCAGCACCCTCCCGTGCGTAGGCACATAAAACGCGGAAATCAGCCCGATAATGGTGCTCTTGCCCGAACCCGACGAACCGACCAGCGCGGTAACCGTTCCCGGCTCAGCCTGAAAATCTACATCGTGCAATACCATGCGGCTGCCATCGTAACTGAAGCTCACGTGGTCAAATTCCACCTTGCCGTAGATGTCATCCAGCGTCACGGTCCGCTTGGGGTCCTGATCTTCGGGGCGTTCGCGAAGAATTTCCTGGGTCCGCTCCAGGCCGGCGAGAGCCTCCGTGATTTGTGTCCCGATATTCACGATCTGAACGATAGGCGCCACCAGGAACCCGAGAAAAAGAGTGTAGGTAAAGAAGCTGCCGATGGTGAGCGTGCCGGCCATGATCTGGTGCGCGCCCATGTACATGATGATCGCTCCTACCACGCCCATAAGCAGGCTGGCGGAAAGGCTCATGACGGACGTGGCGGTCAGGGTTTTCATCACGTTGTCCAACAGACGGCGAACGCCGCCGGCGAAAACTGCCTCCTCGCGCTCTTCCGCGTGATATCCCTTGATCACCCGCACCCCGCCCAGCGACTCGGCCAGGCGGCCAGTCACTTCGGCGTTGATTTTCCCCCGCTGCCGGAAGATCGGCCGGATCGTTCTGAAGGCCTTATTCAATGCGATGGCGAAACAAAGCAGGAAGCTGAATGCCAGGATGGTCATGGCCGGGCTGATGCGAAAAAGCACGACCATCGCGATGCCGGAGGTAAGCAGCCCGCCGACCAGATCGACCAATCCAGTCCCCAGCAGGTTCCGCACCCCCTCCACGTCAGTCATGATGCGCGAGACCAGCGTGCCGGTCTTGTTGGAATCGTAGAACGCGACCGGCAGATGCGAAATGTGTACCTGCACTTTCTGGCGAAGCTCAGCGATCAGGCGTTGTGCCGCTTTCGATAACAATTGGGTGAGCGCGAATGACGTGATTCCCTGGATGAACGTGGCCAGCAATACGACCGAAACCAGACGTCTCAGTAATTCGACGTGATGTTTGGCGATGACGCTGTCGATCAGGAATTTGGTCGAATACGGAAGCACCAGCCCCGACACCCGGTTGATGACCATCAGAACAAAACCCAGGGCGAGCAGGCCTCGGCGCGGGCGCATCAGTTCCCAGACCGCGGGCAGAACATGCCGCAGCCTTTCGGTGGTCATCGCCGGCTTAGGCTTCGCGGTAGAAGGCGCGCTCACTGCTGTGTTTAGACTGGGATGGGGAGCGGAAGGGTTCATTTTTGCGGGATGCCGGATGCCGCGGCCATTGAAAAAGCGCGGCCTGTGCAGCCGCGCCTTTCTGCCTTGAATCGAAGATTGCCCGTCTACTCGTCCAGGTGTGAATTGGGAAGCGCCAGTTGTTCAGTGGCGGCCGCAAAGTCCTCGGCGGAGATTTCGAAAGATCCGTCGGATTCGCTTGCCGGTTTCTCCAACTTTCGCTGGATCTTGCGCTCGGCCTTTTCCCGCTGTTTTTCCTGCCGTGAGCGCTCTTTCTGACGCTTGGTGAAGCTGGAACGGCCTCGACCAGACATAGACACCTCCAAGGGACATTTTTTTGGCAGATCGTTTTTCCGGCAGATCATTGCCCGTGAAATCCTGCAACGGCTCTACCGGTCTTGCTCCTTTACCAGCGCGGCTCTCGAGGCTGACGCGCATGGCCCTGATAGTCGTCACGCCCACCCCCGCCGCCGGAGCGCCCACCGCCGCCGGGGCGTCCACCACTTGGGCGTCCGCCGCCGCGGGGCGGGCCACCGCGATCGGTCTTGGGACGGGCCTCGTTAATGTTCAGGGCACGCCCACCCAGTTCTTTGCCATTGAGCGCCGCAATTGCCTTTTCGGCCTCGGCGGAATCGGTCATTTCGACGAACGCAAAGCCGCGCGAACGGCCGGTATCGCGATCGGTCACGATGCTGACTTGCTCGATGGCCCCGTGGGGTTCGAACAACGCCCGCAACTCTGCTTCCGTGGTGCTGTGGGGGATATTGCCAACAAACAGCTTCTTCATATAGTTCCTCTTGCTGCAGCCTAGAGTGTAACTCAATTTTCAAGACGCGGTTTTTTGGGCAGTGCCGCGGGGCTTCTTGCTGGCCTCGGGCTTGGCGGCGTTGAACCCAGTCGCCTGGAGCAGTTCCCGGGTGCGTAGCCGGCGGCGAATGTTCTGTTTCCGCTCGCGGTTGGATCGGGCCTTGTCTCCATTAAATTGCGACATCTTTATTCACTCCCCTTAGGCGTAACAGCTCAAGAGCAAGCTCTTCCTCAAGGCTGCTCGAACCCTACCGAGCCACTAACGATCTGCGAAGCGCTCCTGCATCCGGTCAAGGACTGTACTTTAGGGCAGCGTAGATGGCGCGCCTACAGAGAAGCAGGTCCTCTCAATCGCGAAGGCGCAGGATGGTTCTAGTGATGTGTCTTCGTGGTTAAGTAACTTCCAGCCTTAGAATTATACCTGCTGAATAAGGAAGTAAAAGAAAATACTGGGAAAGGGCCTGTTCTTGGCGGTTTAGCGGGTCCTGTAGGACGCGTGCGGTCAAGTGCTTGAGCGGAAAGGCAGGCCGCCAAGAAGGGGGTCAGGTTACTGAAGTCTTGGTCGCCCCGGCGACCAGCAGCATTTTGTCCACCCAAATTTGGACTTTTCTGCTAAACTAATGATGCGTTTGATTAGAATCGGTTGTTGAGCAGCTTCTTGCATACCAGCTTGAACCGCCCTTTAGTACCTCCGATCTCACAGCGTAAATCGATTGAAAAGGAAACAGTAACAAAATGGCAGAACAAGGAACAGTAAAGTGGTTTAACGACGCCAAAGGCTACGGTTTTATCAGCCGTCAGAGTGGCGAAGATGTATTTGTGCACTTCTCGGCGATCCAGGCAGGAGGCTTTCGCAGCCTGCAGGAGGGCCAGAGTGTAGAGTTTGATGTGACCAAGGGGCCAAAGGGCTGGCAAGCTGAGAACGTCCGTCCGCTGTAAGCAGAGCGGAAACTCTAGATAGAAAGCGTGCCCGTAGCGGAAACCACCGAGCGGGCACGCTCTCCGACCAACCAAACGCAAGATTTCCACCAGCCAAGCGGGGTGTCTCTGACACGCGACGAAACCAAGTCTTCATACGCCATAATCCGCCACAACATCCGGACCTACGAATCCGGAGGAGTAGTGCTGGTGGTCAAAGGCAAAGAAAACGCAGAACTTAAAGTAAAGCACTTCGAGACCGGGCAGAGCTCGGAGGATCGTCATGCCGGTTGGCGCTACTTTGTCGAGAAGTCCGACCTCAAGGCCGGAATGGACCCCGCCGAGGCGACCAACCTCCGGCAGATGAAACTGGAAATCAGAGAATCGGAAGCCCAACCCGACCCCATGTCGGTTGCCAACCCTCCGCGTCACAACTAACCTCAGATCACGTAGGCCCGGACGCCCTCGTCCGGGTGGACGAGCGGAAGCTCGTCTGGTTTTTTCCTTCTGACACTTCAAAATCCTGCCAAGCTGCGCTTGGCCAGGGCGGACGAGGGCGTCCGCCCCTGCGAGTTCTGTGCTAGTGCCGGCGCTCGGTTTCTTTCAGAATGACGGCGAAGCTGCGACCGCCGAAACTGAATCCCTGCGAAACCGTTCCTCGCACGCCCACCTTGGCGCCGTTGCTGGGCACTCCGTACCTTTGGCTGAACACCCAGATCTGGCCCGTACCGTCCTCCACCTGGTAGACCCCGGAACCGAGCAGCCCGAATGAATTGCTCACCCGCCCCCCGATGGCAACCTCCCGCCCGGCGTAGCGTCCGGGATCACGGTTGATTTTTTCGATGCTGGTGTGCGTAGGACATCCCGCCAGAACCAGTGTCCCCGCCACGAGCAGCAGGGCAAGTGAGAACCTGTTAAGCAGTCTGACCACGCCTGACCTCCCAAACCATCAAGATTGAAGTTCTAACCGGCATTTTATCCGAACGGTCTGCCCACCACCGGCACGAGGGCAGGAACTTTCAACTATGATGCAATCCGAAATTTTATTGATGGACGACATTTCCCCGGAGTATATTTCCGTAGCCGGATTGCACACGAATTCGCAGTCGAAGGGAGCGCCGATGGAGCGCTCCCTTCGTATTTTAAGGCTGGCTTAACAAAACAGTGTTTCGTCTAAGGAGGAGTGCCATGCAGGAGACGCCGCAGCAGTACACGCAACGCATGCTCAATCACAGCCGCGGGAAGGAGCCGCTGCGCCTGCAGCAGGCCACTCCGCGCAAGCTGACCGCCCTGACCAAAGGGCTCAGCAAGAAACAGTTGACCCGGCGTCCAGGGCCGGGAAAGTGGTCGATCGCCGAAATCCTCGCTCACCTTGCAGACGCGGAGTTGGTCGTCGGTTTTCGCCTCCGCCTGATGCTGGCGTCGAACGGTACCCCGATTCAAGCCTTCGATCAGGACGCCTGGGCCGAGACTTTCAGCTATAGCCGCCGCGACCCGAAGATTTCGCTCGAAACCTTCAGCACGCTGCGTAAGAACAATCTGCGGCTGCTGAGCTCCGTGCCCCGCCGGCTATGGGAGAACTACGGCCAGCACTCGGAGCGCGGAAAGGAAACCGTGGACCATGTGATGCGAATGATGGCCGGCCACGACCTCAATCATCTACAGCAGGTGGAGAAGATCGCAAGAGGCTGACTTGAGTAGCGCCGGCGGGACGCCGGCGCTATAAAGGGGCCTCGGTAAAGTTGTGGCCCCTCAGTGTTCTGATTTCTCCAACTGCTGCGCCTGGGTCAAGCCTAGTTGAGCTTCCGCATTGTTCGGCTGCAATAGCAATGCAGCCTCAAACTGGTCTTCAGCGTTTTTTGGATCTTTGAGAGCGAGATAAACCCGGCCCAGCAGGACTCGCGCGGCGAACTGGCTGGGAGCAAGCTTCAGGCTGGCCTCGAGCGCGTCACGTGCGCCAGCGAAGTCACCGGTCTTTTCCCGGGCCTGGCCTTCATAGATGGCGGCGGTCGAGTCCTCGGGACGGACTTCCCTGGCCTGCTTCAGATGCTCAGCCGACCGGGCGTAGTCTCCGGCGTGGAGTTCCAGTTCGCCCAGTTGTCGTAACGCTGTGGGCGATTTGGCATCGAGTTGCAGCACTTTTTCCAGCGCCTGCCGCGCTTCGTCAGTACGATTGTCGTCCGAGGCCATCATCGCGGTGTGCAACAGGTTCTGCTCGTCGATCTTGTCCTTGGGGTCGGGCAGGTTCGACGCTGGCTCAGATGGATGGCCCTTGATCTGCGCCAGCATGTCGTGAAGTTTCTGTGCTGTGGCATTCGACGGCTGGTAGCGGTTAGCCATCTCTCCCGGATCGGAGTGCAGATCGTATAACTCCGGCCGCGGCGCCTCAATGAACTTGAATCCCTGGGCACGTACCGAGCGCAGAGGCGCCCAGCCGAAGCGCAGAGGATAGTCGGTTTCGCCGATGGCGGTGCGATCTTTGCTCTCGGCGCCAACCAGATAAGGCTGCAGCGATTCGCCGTCCAGGACCGCGGGCGGAGCGACCCCCAGCAGGCCGGTGATCGTGGGCAGGATGTCCGTGGTTCGCACCTGGGCGTCAACGATCTTCCCCGCATTGCCGCCGGGCAGCTTGGCGGGCATCTTTATGATAAGGGGCACGTGAGTGGTGGAGTCGTAGAGAAAGATTCCGTGCGTCTCCTCGCGATGCTCACCCAGGCCTTCGCCATGATCGCCGACTACGACGATGAGCGCGTTGTCGTACCGGCCCGTCTTCTTCAGATACCCGACAAATCCAGCCAGGACGGAATCCGCATAGGCAATCTCGCCGTCGTACAGGCGATCTTTGTAGGTCTGTGAATAGGGTGGAGGCGGCTCGTAGGGATCATGGGGGTCGTAGAGATGGATCCAAACGAAATGCGGCGCCGCGGCATGGGCGGCCATCCATGCTTCTGCGTGCTGCACCACCTCCTGACCTCGCCGTTCCACACGCCCCCAGCGTGATTTCGTCTTGGGCTGGGCAGGGAAATTGTCATAGAAATCGAATCCGCGATCCAGACCCGGGGCGAGCGTCGTGCTATCCAGAATGACCGCACCGATGAAGGCGGCGGTGTGATAGCCGTTCGACTTCAGCAGCGTAGCCAGAGCGGGATGCGTCGGCGCCAGAGGCACGGCGAAATCGGTGACGCCATGGCTGCTGGGTAGCAGGCCCGTCAGGATGCTGGTGTGCGAAGTGTTAGTGATCGGACTGGGAGTGAACGCCTGCGTGAAACGAATGCCATCTTTTGCCAGGCCATCGAGCGCCGGAGTCTGAATGTTTGCGTAGCCGTAGCAGTGCACGTGGTCGGCGCGGAGGGTGTCGATGGTGACCAGAAAAACGTCAGGCTTGGCGGCTCTTTTCTGCGTCTGCCCAGCCCCGATCGGGGCGGCGGCTAGCAGGAAAACGACCAGTATTCGAGCGGCCCTCACGCATTTCAGACTAGCACAATCACCCCAGGCGATCGCTTGGAGCGCCGCGTTGCTGGGATATAATTTTGCCATCCGATGATTTTCTTCCGGTCTCTTGCACTCCTCGTGACCGCTAGCCTGTTGCCCTGGTCAATTGCCGCATTCGGGGCGCCGGTTGCGGCGCCCAATGTGGTGGTTATTACTATCGACACCCTGCGCGCCGATCATCTTGGCTGTTACGGCTACAAGCAGATTCGCACTCCGAACATTGATGCTTTGGCTGCCGGCAGTGCGCGCTTCGAGCGGGCCTACACCGCGGTGCCGGTCACGCTACCCTCCCATACGGTGATGTTTACCGGGACGTATCCCATGCGGAGCGGCATGCACGATTTTGCCGCCAACAAGCTTGGTCCGGGCCAGCCCACCCTGGCTTCCATGCTTAAAGAGCACGGATACGTCACCGGTGCGGTGATCGGCTCGGCAGTGCTGGATTCGCGCTTTGGACTGAATCGCGGATTCGATTTCTACTACGACCACTTCGATTTCAACCGCCTGCAGGAATCGAACCTCGAAGAAATGGAGCGTCCCGGCAACTTGGTGGCCGACGCGGCTCTGGATTGGCTTAGTCAGAATTACCAGAAGAAATTCTTTCTCTGGATGCACCTCTACGACCCCCACTACCCGTATCGTCCTCCGGCGCCGTATGCGGCCGAATACAAGGACCATCCCTACGACGGTGAGATCGCCTTCGCAGATTCGCAGGTAGGACGCCTCATTCAATTCCTCAAATCCAAAGGCCTTTATGAGAACACAATTGTTGTTCTCAGCGGCGATCACGGCGAGAGCCTGGGCGAGCACGGAGAGAAATACCATGGCTTCTTCATCTACAACGCCACGCTCCACGTGCCGTTCATCATTCATCTGCCGGACGGGTCTCCCCGGGTCGTGCCTGGCCTGGTGAATCTTGCCGACCTGATGCCTACCGTACTGCACGAATTGAAAATAGATGTTCCCACTCAGGTGCAGGGTCAAAACCTGCTTCCCCTGATAAAAACAAAAGAGCCGGGCGAAGACCGAACGCTGTACGCTGAGACCTTTCTGCCCCGTCTGCACTTCAACTGGAGCGAGCTGCGCGGGGTCGAAACCGAAAATTACCATTTTATCGATGCGCCTAAACCCGAACTTTACGACCTGGCCCAAGACCCGGGCGAAACCCATAATCTGTTTGCCGACAAGAAGGCTGTGGCGGAGGTCATGCGGGCGCGCCTGGCAAAGGTCATTCAACTGTACAGCGCCGGCCCTGAACTGGCGGAAAAGACCGGCCTCGATCCTGCCCTGATGGAGCGGCTGAAATCGCTCGGCTATGCTGGGTTTTCCGGCGGCGGCAGTCCCACCATTACCGACCGCGCCTTGCCCGATCCCAAGGACCGGATCCAGGTGTACGAACTGATTTCAGACGCCATTGCCGAGAGCCAACACGGCGACTATGCCGCCTCGACCGAGAAGTTCAATCAGGCCCTGAAAAGCGATCCCGATTCCGTTCCCGTGCACTATCTGCTGGGATTGAACTACTATCGCATGCACGACTTTCCCAGGTCAGTGGAGCACTTGCAGCGCGTAGTGCAACTCAGCCCGGATTATGCTTTGGCAAGTTTTCAGCTGGGTCTGGCGTATGCACGCTTGGGCGACTTTGATCACGCAGTCGAAACCCTGAAGCGGACGCTGGAGCTCGACCCCAGTAATTTCTCCGCGGCTTACAACCTCGGAGCGGCCTATGTGCAGAAGCAGATGATGACGGAGGCTGCGGGCGCGTTTCGCTCCTCGGTCACGATTGCGCCCGAGTATGCCCCCGGGCACCGCGCATTGGGGGAAGT